>Ga0209083_1000227_pt1 | contig 89211 bp, 73 predicted proteins | sample AM7aDNAmetaG_FD_184132 | JGI IMG/M metagenome (GOLD analysis project Ga0209083, IMG submission 184132) | Freshwater microbial communities from Finland to study Microbial Dark Matter (Phase II) - AM7a DNA metaG (SPAdes) (version 3) | ecosystem: Environmental > Aquatic > Freshwater > Lake ...
TGGACATGAATCCTTTCAGACAATAACGGCTTCTCCCGGCAATAAATCCTCCCTGGTACACAATACCATCAGGGCATTGGAACCCGATAAAAGCGGCAATATCTGGATTGGGACTACCAATGGACTCTCCTGCTATAACCTTAAGCAAATGCAATTTACAAATTATCATCCTTCAAAGGGGAAAGGGAGTATTCCTTCTGATAATATTATGTCCCTTTTGGTTACAAAGGATAACCGGTTGCTGATTGGTTCCAATGGAGAAGGGTTTAGCTCTTGTAAGATTGACCGTCTTGCTATTGATGGTTTCGAGCCGATTCATCCCGAATTGGAGTTTATCAATAAGGCAAAGGTACGCAAGATGATTGCGCTAAGCAACGGCTCTGTTGTTTGCGGTTCCCTTGGAAATGGACTTATCATTCTGACAGGAGAAAAAACAGAAAACATTCTCCCTTCAGTATTTTCGAAAAGTGTCGATTCTGACTATATAAATGCCCTATGTGAAGACAAGGATAAGAATATCTGGATAGGAACCTGGGACGGACTGTTTCTAATGGATTCGAACCATAAAATAATCAAGCAATTCAATACCCAAAATGGAATGCCTTCCAACGAAACATCGGGTATTCTGGCCGATTCAATGGGGGATATCTGGGCGGCAGGTATGAATGGGTTGACCCATCTTTCACAAACTCCCGGTACAGATTATAAAATAACCAATTATTCTTCCAACAATGGACTTCAAGGATCCTATTTTACAACTTATTCTACTTTAAAGACTTCTGATGGCGAATTGTATTTTGGGGGATACAATGGCTTTAACCGCTTTTATCCCGAAAAGATTATCCCAAGTCAGAGTGTTCCTAAAGTAATATTTACCGATTTACAGGTGTTTAATCAATCTGTTCCAATCGGCAAAAAAGTTTACGGACGTATTTTGCTTACTGAAAATATTTCGGCCACCAAATCGGTTACCCTTGATAACCAACATAAGGTTATCGGATTCAGGTTTGCAGCCCTGACCACTTCGCAGATTGAAAAGGTGAAATTTGCCTGTCTGATGAAAGGCATTGATCCGGATTGGGTTTATCTCGATTACAATCAACGTTACAAATCGTACAACAACCTCCCTGCCGGAGAATATACCTTTACCGTTAAGGCATGCAATGCTGACGGGATTTGGGACAACGAAGGGACTTCTATCGCGATAAAAGTCCTTCCCCCCTATTGGAAAACCTGGTGGGCTTATATTCTATATGGTTTGTTGATTTCTGGTTTGTTGTATCTTGTGAGGGAATACAGCTTGTCACGGGCGAGGCTCGAAAACGAGACCCTTGTGGAACGGGTCCACCGTGAAAAAGATGCAGAAATCAACAACCTGAAAATCAAGTTCTTTATCAATATTTCGCATGAAATCCGCACACCACTTTCACTGATCCTTGCACCGCTCGAAAAAATGTTGCGCATGGAGGGGTTTAATCAGGAGATCAAAAACCATCTTGGGATCATGTATGGCAATACCCAAAGATTGCTGACACTGATCAACCAACTGCTCGATTTTCGTAAAATTGAAACCGGTAATGTCCACCTCAATGTGGCACCTTATGATGTTGTGGAATTTGTACATGAGATCAGGAAGGCTTTTGCAGGAAATGCGGCACATCAGAACATCACGCTCTCCATTGATGCGAATGTCAAAAAGCTTGTGATCTGGTTTGACTCCGATAGTTTTGAAAAAATCATGTTCAACCTGATAGGAAACGCTTTCAAATTTACTCCGGTAAACGGGGAAATCCGCGTCACAATCAATGATCTGCCTGTTTCCCACCAATGTGAAATCGTTGTGTGGGATAACGGGATTGGCGTTCCTACCGATAAACTGGATAAGTTGTTCGGACGTTTCTATCAGGTTGAAAATAAGGGTTTTCAGAAAAATGATGCAATTGGCTCTGGCATAGGATTGTCCATTGTGAAGAACCTTGTTGAGCTACATAAGGGAGAAATTGGTGTCACAAGCGAGTTGAACAATTTTACACAGTTCAGGATGCTTCTCAAAACAGGCAAAAAGCACCTCGAAAACAACAACAATATTACCATCTCCAACGAACCTGTTCCCTATTCGGTCAAGTATCAACCCATCGTTCCGACGATTGAAGAGGTGGAATCATTGTATGATCCGGAATTGTCAACCCGCGAAAAGGCAAAAAAGGAGTTGAAGATCCTGATCGTTGAAGACAATCCCGAAATCAGGTACTACCTGAAACAGTCGCTCCACCCAAACTATGAAACCATTGAGGCCGCAGATGGAAAAATTGGATGTGAACTCGCGCTTCAGCATATCCCCGACCTGATTATTACCGATGTAATGATGCCTGAAATGAACGGGATCGAACTATGTAAAATCATGAAAAATGAAGTACTTACGCAACATATACCGATCATTATACTGAGTGCGAAAAGCAGCATCGAAGATACGCTAGAAGGGTTGGAGACCGGTGCCGACGACTATGTGCCAAAACCGTTCAACGAACAGATCCTGCTGGCCAAGATCAAAACCTTGCTGACGAACCGCCAGAAGCTGATCGAAAAATACCGTCAGGAACAGTTTGTTGAAATACAGGCTGATGAGAATACTCCCCTAAGTTTTGACGATCCTTTTGTAAACAGGGTGGTCGTTTATATCAAAGAGAACCTGGCAGACGAAGCATTGACAAACGAGAAAATCGAATCGCATTTTAATACGAACAAGATGCAGTTGTACAGGAAGTTAAAAGCTGTTACGGGTTGGTCGGTGAACAGCCTGATCCGTGAGATCAGGATCAAAGAGGCCAAGCAACTGCTGATCCATTCCGAACTGAACATCTCCGAAATCTCCTATCAACTTGGTTTTTCCGATCCGCTCTATTTTAGTAAGTATTTCAAGAAAGAGGTGGGAGTGGCACCGGTGGTTTACAGGAAGGAAAACTGAACTAGCGGCAGGGAGCTGGGAGCATGGGGGCTGGGAAGGGAGAACGGAAAAGGGAGAATGGAGACCGGGGAACAATTTGAAAATGCGTCAATTTGAAGATTTGGAAATGTCTATTATAACAATCTATGTGCCTATACTTTAGACCTATGTTCCTATGTGTTGAGATTAGGCGCATTAGAAATCCCAAATCACCATTTTAGGTTGCGGTCTCAAACCTGTCAGCGTACGTGGTTCCTGACAGCGTTTGATTACCCAAAATTTGGCAATGTAAATTTGAAAGTGCTTCCAACGCCCTCTTCGCTTTCGACCCAGATACGGCCACCGTGTTTTTCAACAAACTCCTTGCACAACATCAAACCCAGACCGGTGCCGGTCTCTTTTTCGGTTCCCGAAGTTGATTTGCTCTCTTCAATCAGGAACAAATTGGGAATGGACTGGTTTCTTATCCCAACACCATTATCTGAAACCGAAACCAGCAATTCGTCATCGACTTGTTGGGATGAAAAATTAACCTGGCCACCCGAATTTGTAAATTTTATGGCATTCGAAAGCAGGTTCCTGATTACAGTGCTTATCATTGTCTTATCTGCGAAAACGATTAGTTTTTTAGGTATTGTACTTGAAATTGTGATGTCCTTCTGTTTTGCCGGATCGGTCAATAATTCAATCCCTTCATCGATTATTGCCTGCAATTCAATTGGTTCCGGGTTATAGTTCATCCTTCCAATTTGTGTCCTTGACCATTCCAACAAATTGGATAACAACGACATCGCCCTTATTGAGGAAGTATAGATGTAACCTGCATACTCCTCAAGGCCATTGTAATCCTTCTCTTTAACCTGTTCGACCAAAATCTCGCTAAAGCCGATAATTGAATTAAATGGGCTTTTGAGATCGTGTGCGATAATCGAAAAAAATTTATCCTTTGTCGCATTCAATTCCCGAAGTTGGTTTTCACTTTCTTTAAGGGCAATTTCAGCTTTTTTGCGTTTTGAAATATTGATAAAAGTGCATACAAGTTGTTGTACAACCCCATCAGTGATGACCTGTGGGATTGCATCCACCAACAGCCACACATAATCTTTTTCTCTTGGATGATAAACCCCCATGACGACGCTCCGAACAGGTTTACCAGTGGCAATCGCTTCTGGTACAGGATGGGTAGGCCCCGGAAACGGGGAACCATCCTCATGGATCACGTTCCACTCAGGATCAAAAGATGTCCTCCCAAGGATCTGGTCTTCAGTCAAACCCAGCAATTCAAGTGCGGCAGGATTGCTCAACAGGATTTCAGCTTTAGGTCCCTGAATCAAAACCCCTACGCGCATATCCCAAACAAGTTGCTGAAATTTCTTTTCACTTTTATCAACATCTTCCCTGGCTTTGATGAGTTCAAATTCAAAGTTTTTGAGTTCGGTAATATCTTCAGAAATAACCTGGACCGCAAAAACAATTTTTCCATCAGCATGTTCATATACTGGTTGATAAGAGGACCTGAACCATTTTAAACCAGTTGGCAGGTCAAACAGGGATTCAAAAGTTTCTGGAATCCCTGTTTGTATGACCTTTGTCATCCTATCGTAAACATTCTTTCCGGTACTTTCACCAAAAATCTGAAAAACGGATTGTCCAATCGCGGAATCTCCCTTCCCCAATTCCCTTTTGGAAATAGCGTTTTGTAAAATCAAGCAACAATTCTTATCGAAAATAGCATTGACGGTACCGGTTGCTTCAAAGAGCATTTTATATTTGCGTTCATTTTGTTCGGCCTGATTTTTGGCCTTTTGAAGTTCTTCATTTTGCGATTGGACAATTTGCATTCGTTCGGAAGAACCTTGCTTTAAACATTGCCCCGAAATTTCATTTTCCAACAGAATAATTCTTTTTTGCAAATCCTCATATGTTGGTTTCATCTTTGAAATTATTTTTACTGTTTACCTGCCCAAAATTAGCGAATTATTTTACCGAACAATTGAAATACCTGCTTATAATTCTACTTGAATTTAGGATGTAAAAATCATTGCTGTTCACCTAACATGAATAAGGTTGATCATTTTTTCTATGGTATATTTGGAAATAATTAAACTAAATTTGAAATAAATGAAATGTATTGTATCACTGATAGTTATACTTACCACGATCCAAATTGGACTAGCACAGCCAAGACCTGTGGTTCTCAATGTTGATGTTAACCATCCAAAAGGTGTAATGAAGCCTATCTGGGCTTGGTATGGTTACGACGAACCCAACTATACCTATATGAAAGATGGGAAGAAGTTGCTTTCTGAATTGTCCACGCTCAGCCCAGTTCCGGTTTATGTACGTGCCCATAACCTGATGACGACCGGTGATGGGACTCCTGCCCTTAAATGGGGCTCGACCAATATGTACACCGAGGACAAGGATGGCAACCCTGTCTATAGCTGGACGATCATCGACCAGATTTTCGATACCTACATCCAAAGGGGGATGAAGCCATTGGCACAATTGGGATTTATGCCCGAAGCCTTGTCGATCCATCCGCAACCGTACCAGCACAACTGGAAACCTGGCGATCCTTACAACAACTGCTTTACAGGATGGGCCTATCCACCAAAAGATTACAAGAAATGGGGCGACCTCGTTTACAACTGGGTGAAGCACTGTGTAGAAAGATACGGGCAAAAAGAGGTTGAAAGCTGGTACTGGGAAGTTTGGAATGAACCCAATGGCTACTGGAAAGGGACTATGCAGGAGTATTTTAAATTGTACGATTATTCGGCCGATGCCGTCAAAAGGGCGTTGCCAACAGCCAGGATTGGCGGTCTTGACCTTGCCGGCACTTCCAATCCTTCGGCAACAAAATGGTTAAGTGCTTTTCTTGTCCATTGCGACCGTGACACAAATTATGCCACCGGGAAAATCGGGGCACCGCTGGATGTTGTCCTTTTTCATGCAAAAGGTTCACCCAAACTTGTCAATGGAATGGTGGAGATGAACATGGGGACACAACTGCGCGACATTTCTGTAGGATTGAGCACGGTCACTGCGTATCCCAAATACAAAGACCTTCCTATCATCATTGGGGAGTCGGATCCTGAAGGGTGCGCAGCATGTGGGATGGCAACCAATCCCTCGAATGCCTACCGAAATGGGACAATGTATTCGAGCTATACGGCCGCTTCGGTTGCCCGCATTTATGAACTGGCCGATCATTTCGGTGCCAACCTGATCGGTGCCGTCAACTGGTCGTTCGAGTTCGAAAACCAACCCTGGTTTTATGGGTTTCGCGACCTGGCAACCAATGGTGTTGACAAACCGGTTTTGAACGTTTTCAGGATGTTGGGAAAAATGACCGGCAACCGGGTTGGAGTCACAGGAAATTTGGCCTACGATTTTAAGACTGTCCGCGATTCAAGCGTTAGGGGGCCTCAAACCGATATCAATGCGTTGGCTTGCGCCGATAAAAACAAAGTGACCGTTTTGATATGGAACTATCACGACGATGACCTGAAGGATGCCGGTTCCCCGGTAGAAATTACGGTAAACGGTATTTCGGGCAAAAAAGCAAGACTGACCCACTATCGGATCGATCAGGACCACAGCAATTCCTACGAAACCTGGATTAAAATGGGGTCTCCACAAAGACCTACAAATGAACAGATTGCAAAACTTGAAAAATCGGGACAGCTTGAAATGATTTCTGCACCAGAACCACTGAAACTGACCAATCATACAGCGATTGTGAAGATTAACCTGCCACGTCAGGCAGTTTCGTTAATTGAAATCACTTTTTAACGTTCTTGTTTTGAAAAATCGTACTTTCATAACTCCAAAATGATTCAACTAAAATTAATTGCCATGACGACTTTCCGATCCCTTTTATTTGCGCTTCTACTCTTAGCCGGATTGAACTTATCTGCAAAAGAGATTTATGTTTCCACCAAAGGTGACGACCACAATCCCGGTTCAAAGGAAAAGCCCCTTGCAAGTTTAGGTGGGGCACAAAACCTGATGCGGCAGTTGAGAACGAATGGCAGCCCGAAAGAAGATTTCAGGGTGATTGTTGCCGACGGGACTTATTTCATGGCAGCACCCTTGGTTCTCAACGAACAGGACTCTGGCACAGAGAATTTCCCAGTTACCTTTATGGCCGGGGAGGGCGCGAATCCTGTGTTCAATGGTGGTATCCCGATTACAAAATGGGAAAAAGTATCTGAAAAGCTTTGGAAGGCTAAAGTTCCTGAAGTCAACCGGTATGGGTTCTATTTTGAGCAACTCTTTGTAAATGGGAAGTTTGCTACAAGGGCAAAATCGCCAAATACCGGGTTCTATTTCCTCAAAGATGTGGACGAAACGATCATCCACAAAGGCACAGGGAGGTCACCCGAAATGGGGGTTCAGAAATTCAAAATCTTTTCCCAGGCTGCCAATGATGTGGCAACCTTTACCAAAAGCGATTATGAAGATGCCGTTCTCACACTATACCACAAATGGGACAATACCCGTAAACGGATTTCAGATTTTAATGCCGACAGTTCTGTCGTTTATACAGTCGGACAAGGGATGAAACCCTGGAACAAACCCGACAAGCAGACACGGTTTACGATCGACAATTACAAAGCAGCACTCGATACCTGCGGTGAATGGTTCCTTGACAGAACAGGTGATCTTTATTATATGCCAAACAAAGGCGAAAATATTTCCACGTTCAAAGTTTTTGCACCTGTATTGCAACAATTTATTGTTCTCGAAGGAAACCCTAAAACTGGGACCAGAGTGCAGAACATCAGTTTCAAGAACCTGAAATTCGAGGTCTCGGCTTACCGGATGCCCATGATGGGAAACGAACCAGCTCAGGCTGCCTCACCTGTCGAAGCTGTAATCCAGGCTGACTTTACGAAAAACATCACCTTTGCAAATTGTGAAATTTCACAGATCGGCACCAATGGTTTCTGGTTCCGGAAAGCCTGTTCCGATTGTTCCGTGACTCAATGTTATGTGCATGAAACTGGTGCGGGGGGCGTGAAGATCGGTGATATGGCCATTCCAGTCAATGAAATCGACCTGACCCGTAAGATAACCATCGACAACAATATCCTGCGCACAGGTGGCTTTGTCTTTCCATGTGCGGTAGGTGTCACGCTGTTTCAGGCAAGCGACATCAAGATAACCCACAACGAAATTGCAAACTACCGTTATTCGGGAGTTTCTGTGGGATGGGTGTGGGGATATACATACAGTCCAAGCAAAAGAAACATTGTCGATTTCAACCATATCCACCACCTCGGATGGGGCGAGTTGTGCGATATGGGCGGTGTTTATTGCCTTGGACAATCGGAGGGGACTTCGGTGAGCAACAATGTGATCCATCATGTTTACTCGTTCGATTACGGAGGCTGGGGATTATATACCGACGAAGGATCGACTGGGATTATGCTGGAAAACAACCTGGTCTATGCCTGTAAAAATTCGGGATTCCACCAGCATTATGGAAAAGAGAACACGATAAGGAACAATATTTTTGCCGCCAACATCAAGGCACAGTTGCAGGCCACACGTGTCGAAGAACACCTCTCGTTCAACTTTACGAACAACATCGTCTGGTACAATGAGGGTACATTACTGAGCAGCCGTTGGAGGGAGGTCAAAATCAATTCCGATTACAACTGCTATTGGGATACACGCACAAAGGATATCCATTTTGATAAATTGTCTTTTGCTGAGTGGCAGGCAAGCGGCAAGGACAAAAAATCTGTGATAGCCGACCCGCAGTTCAAAAATCCAACCACCTTTGATTTCCAGGTTGGGAACAAGGCTTTGATGAAGAAAATCGGCTTCAAACCTTTTGATTATTCCAAGGCTGGGGTTTACGGTTCGGCCGAATGGATTGAACTTGCTAAATTTGACCCCGCTTTGGCTCAACAATACGATATTGCTGTCAAAAGGGCGGAGAGTATCAGAAAATAGGTGATTTTTATAGGAATGCTGCTGGCTGTTAGCGGCTGGCAGTCCTTCAAAGGATAATAAGCGATTCTGAAATTTGATTCTTTGTGAAACTTTGTGGCTGGGGAAAAATGCCACGAAGACACAAAGTCACGAAGGCTCACAAAGAACAGAAAGTTAATTTGAGTTTAGTTGTTATGAAGAATTAAAATATTTCAATTAGGACATAACACAATCAATTATAGAAATAATGGTTGTAGATTTCCCGTAGGGAATCAAGATCCATAGAAAACAAATCAGCTTTAAACGTTTCCCCATTAGGGGATTAAGAGTTTGCAATAAATAGATTATAATATGATTATTCCAAAAATTTACCTGATTGGTACAATAATTTTATCCGGCTACAGCCTTACAATAGCCCAGAAACCTATTTCTGCAAAACCCTTGCCCGATCAGGTCTCAAAAGTTTGGGTCGCAGACCGTGGAAATGGGACGTACCAGAATCCAATCCTTCACGCTGACTATTCAGATCCCGATGCCATCCGTGTTGGCGACGCTTATTATCTGGTCGCTTCAAGTTTCAATTGCGTCCCGGGATTACCGATCTTACATTCAAAAGATCTCGTCAATTGGACGATAATTGCGAATGTCTTTACTCAACAACCTCCCTATCAAAGGTTTAATTCGGTACAACATGGCGGTGGCGTCTGGGCACCTTCAATTCGCTATCACAACGGAATGTTCTATATCTATTATCCTGATCCCGATGAGGGGATTTATATGGTTAAATCGAAATTGACCACAGGTCCATGGAGCATTCCATTATTGATCAAGAAAGCAAAAGGATGGATTGATCCTTGTCCATTATGGGACGAAAATGGCAATGCCTATCTTGTGAATGGCCTGGCGGGAAGCCGTTCGGGAATGAAAAGCACCTTGATCATCAGCAAAATGAGCAACGACGGAACAACGTTGCTTGATGATGGTGTGATGGTTTATGACGGCCATGCGAAAAATCCAACTGTGGAGGGGCCTAAAATCTACAAACGGAATGGGTTTTACTATATCCTTGCCCCGGCAGGTGGTGTTGGCACGGGGTGGCAGTTGGCACTCCGGAGCAAAAATATTTATGGTCCCTATGAAGAAAAGGTTGTGTTGGAGCAGGGTGCGGCAATTACAAACGGACCGCATCAGGGGGCATGGGTGGAGACCCAAACTGGCGAAAGCTGGTTCCTCCATTTCCAGGATAAGGATGCTTACGGGCGGATCCTCCATTTGCAACCCGTTAAATGGGTCAGCGATTGGCCATTAATGGGAACGGACACAGATGGCAATGGGATTGGCGAACCGGTTTTGACTTACAGGAAACCCAATGTTGGAAAGAGTTACCCGATCACAACTCCCCAGGAATCAGACGAATTCAACGAAAATAAGCTGGGTTTGCAATGGCAGTGGGATGCCAATCCCCAAGGCAACTTCGGGTTTCCGGCTGGTAGCAGTTATGGTTTCCTTCGGTTGTATTGTGTGCCTGTTCCCGACAGCCTAAAAAATTTCTGGGTTGTCCCAAATCTGCTCACCCAAAAATTCCCTGCACCAAACTTTACCGCAACTACCAAATTTACTTTTACGCCTCACACAGCCGATGAAGAAGCCGGCCTTATCGTTACAGGTCTTGATTATGCCTATATATCTTTGAAGAAAACTGGAACAGGATTGGTAGTATCAGTCAGCAAATGTATCGATGCAGAATCGGGTAAACCGGAACAAAAAACCGCAGAAATCCCTGTGAATACCACAACCGTTTATTTCAGGGTGAATATCAGGAACATTGATCCGAACGAGAAAGATTTTGCAACATACAACACTTCTTCGAGCAGTAAATACGGCAATGCAGCCTGCACATTCAGCTACAGCACTGATAACGTGAACTATCAATTGGTTGGGAATCCTTTCGCAGCGAAAAAAGGGAAATGGATTGGTGCAAAAGTGGGGATCTTTGCCATCCGCAAAGGAAAAACCTACGAAAACGGGTATGCCGATTTTGATTGGTTCAGGATTGGGAAATAACAATTAATTTCTGAAATCAGATCCAGTTTGGAGGTAATTCATGATTCTTCTGCTGTTAATCAACGGAATGAATTCAATTATTATAATATCATCAGTACCTGATACCGATTTGTACCAGCACAAAGATTATGCGGAACAATCTGGTTGGCACGAATTTAATTATGAAGAACTTCCTTTAGTACCTGTCATTGCGAACGAGCGCATTGATATTTAATGATTTGCAGAATCTTCATGCGAGTGTGGCAATCCCAAATTTGAAGCAGGGTCCAGGACATGTTGCTTCTGAGAATTGGATTGCTTGGTGGTGAAGGTGTTCGGTTTGGAAACAGAATACAGTGCCGCACTCCGCGCAATGACAGGTCCTGAGTGGGAACGTGCTGTTATGTTGTTTGGGTTCTTCATACAACTTTTGAAACTTTGTGGCGCAATCCTTGATTTTGATTGTTGTTTCATTTTATCCTCACCCCCAGCCCTAAAGGGTGCGTTCTAAATATTGATTATCAATATGATGCAAAACATATTATCAAGAATCTAATTCTGTTGGTTGTAACTACAGCTCCATCAAACTGATCATTTCAAAATCTTGGAAGCCGGTCATAATCCTACTCTGGTCCATTCCCCGGAGGGGACAAATATTTGTAGCCCTGGGTAAGCGGTTCCGAACCAATACCCTGTTAATGCATGTTTTTACTTGGGACCGCGCCACCCAGGGTAAAATGGCAACATAAAAACCGTCCGCGATCGAATGTCCGGGAAAATACAAATCTTCCTTCGGACGAAATTGTCAACTCTTTATTAAGTCAATAGCACTCCCTTGAACTTTGTTTTGAGGACTTTGCTATCCGGTTTGGGCAACGGAATAAATTCCGTTGTTACAATATGGTTCTTGCCTAACGGCACTTGGTGACCTATCCTCAATTTCGTAAACGTTTCAAAATCCGTCTGCAGTCCATTCCCCGGAGGGGATTTATATCAATAGCCCTGGGTAAGCTGTCCCGAACTAAAACCCTGTCATTGCACGAAAGTACCTTGGACCGCGCCACCCAGGGTAAAATGGCAAAAACGAAAACCGTCCGCGATCAAAGTTCTGGAAAAGTGCAAAACTCCCTTCGGACGGAGGATGAAAAACCCATTGAAAGTCTGTAGCAACAACCAGAAATTATCTTCAGGTCCATTTCATTCAAAATACCCCCTCTTGTAACATATTTGTAACATTATTGAATTAAGAAGCGATAATATAGGGGGTGTATGTTGATTAAATGTTAATAATCTTGAATTATTACAAATATATTGGGGGGTATGTCCAAATATATATATTTTAAGTGTAGATTTAGCCGATACAATTCTGGAGTAATCACGAATAATTAAAAAGATGATATCGGAAACACTTATTTCAGCAGGGGATATGGGACTGTTTACCAATTATCCTACACGAAACGGCATGTTTGATGAGGTACTCTCGTCAAGAGGTCCGGTCCAAAATTATTACAAACAATTGGTTTCGAGTTTTGAGACCATTTCATCTTCTGAATATCAGACCATGAACGAGGCGGCCAAGAGGTCCTTTTTATATCAGGGGATCACCTTTGCCACCTACAACCAGAATTCAAAAGGTGTTGAAAGGATTTTCCCTTTCGACCTTTTTCCGCGCATCATCCATCAGGCGGAATGGAATACAATTGAAAAAGGTCTGCTTCAACGCACGAGGGCACTGAACCTTTTCCTGCACGATTTGTACCACGACAGGAAGATTCTGAAGGATGGCCTGATTCCGAAAGAACTGGTGTTTTCATCGGGGAACATGCTCAAAGAGATGAACGGCTTTACCCCTCCGGGATCGACCTACTGCCATATCTCGGGAACCGACCTTATCCGTCATTCCGACGGCAACTATTATGTCCTTGAAGACAACGTGCGTTGCCCTTCCGGCGTAAGCTATGTCCTGGCCAATCGCGAGGCGATGAAAAAGACGTTGTCGCATGTTTTTAAGCAATTCAATGTGTCACAGGTAATTGACTATCCTTCCGCACTGCTTGCCATGTTGCATTCGGTAAGGCCGCATGGTGTTGATGAGCCTGTTTGTGTCGTGCTTACTCCCGGAATGTACAATTCGGCCTATTACGAACATTCCATCCTGGCGCAGAAAATGGGGATTGAGCTCGTGGAAGGGCGCGACCTTTTTGTGGAACAGGACTTTGTCTATATGAACACCATTTATGGCCCCGAAAAGGTGGATGTCATTTACCGGCGGATTGATGATGCCTTTCTTGACCCATTGACTTTCAACCCAGATTCAGCACTGGGTGTCCCTGGATTAATGTCCGCCTACAGAAAGGGAAATGTAACCCTTGTCAACGCACCGGGAACAGGTGTTTCGGATGACAAGGCCGTTTATGTTTATGTCCCCGATATGATCAAATATTACCTTGGTGAGGAGCCAATCCTGAACAATGTCCATACCTACCGTTGCGATGTCAAATCCGACCTTGGCTATGTGATGGAACACATGGATGAATTGGTGGTCAAGCCTGTTGACCAGTCGGGTGGATATGGAATTTTTATCGGTGCAGGTCGAACCAAAGAGGACATTGCGTTGCAGCGGGAGATCATCAAAAGCAATCCACGTGGCTACATTGCCCAGCCAATCATGAACCTTTCGGTCCACTCTACTTATATCGAAAGCAAAGAGAAATTCGAGCCACGGCACATCGACCTCCGGACGTTTACCTTGATCGGAAAAGATTTTGAGTATGTTTTGAAAGGTGGACTATCGCGTGTCGCGCTCAAGGAGGGAAGCCTGATCGTCAACTCTTCGCAGGGAGGTGGTTCAAAAGATACCTGGATCGTATCTTAACTATTTGCATCACAATTATATAATTAATATTTATCAGTCATGTTATCAAGAGTTGCCGAAAATTTGTTTTGGATGGGCAGGTATCTCGAAAGGACAGAACATGTTGCCCGGTATATCAATGTGGCCTATTTCGCGTCGTTGGACAGGTCGCACCCGCGCCAGCACGAGCTGACTATCCTTTCAATAACCGATATGATCGGTTTACCAAAGCCTGATGCAGGGAACGAACTCAACGAGGAGGAGATCCTGGTTTCTGCGGCCCTTGACGATACAAATCCGGTATCGATACTGTCGGCACTGTATTCGGCCCGCGAGAATGCCCGGAGTGTCCGCGAAAGCATCTCCTCCGAATTGTGGGAAGCGATCAACAATTTTTACCTTTTTGTATCCGAATATCCGGTCGATATTTACAAGACGCGTGGACTTTCCGATTTTACCAACCATGTGATCCAGCATTGTTCCAATGTGCGCGGAAGGATCCAGCAAACGCTCCTTCACGATGTTGGTTGGCTGTTTATCCAGCTTGGGATCCAATTGGAGAGCACTTCCCAGATTGTCAGGATCATGATCAGCAAGCTGAACGACATGAGCGAAATCAACAAGCTGGGATTGAGCCGGACACTTGAGGAACAACAATGGGACGTGCTTCTCGACTGTCTCGAAGCCAAAGACATGTGCAAAAAGTATTATTCGCACATTCCAAACCGTGAAAACACGATCGAATTCCTCCTTTTCTGTCCCGATTTTCCTCGTTCAGTAAAAAGTTTGTTTAGATCGATATTAAATTGCCTGAAAAAAATAGATCGCAAAAATACTAAGGGCAACAAAACCATTGACTTTAGGGTCGCGAAACTTGTTTCAAAGTATCAATATCTCGAAGTTGAGGAAATAGATGACAATTTGCCCGATTTTCTTGAAGAGCTGTTGTCGAAAATTTACTTAATTAGCGATTTAATTGTTGACGAATTTTTTAAATAGCAAATGCCGATTTATCAGATCACCTATAGCACTGAAAATACATACTCTTCGGATGTCCATGAAGTACTGCTTGAATTTTTAGTGCTCCCTGAATCTGTTAATGGTCAGGCCATTCTCGAAAGTCAGATAACGACTGAACCGTCGATTAAGCCTTATTCGGGGGAAAATATTTTTGGCTTTGAATTTTTGCGTTTCCGTATGAAGGGGAAGATCTCAGGCTTCAGCTTTTCGGTTAAAATTCTGGTCAGGAAAGAAACGGTCAATCCGTATGGGTTTATTTCGCTGCCCCTGTCAGAGGAGAGGGAAATCCTGTTTTCAAACAGTTTTGCGATTGAAAACTATCCATTTTTGGATATTTCTCCATTTACCTCATTACCTGTAGGATACGATATTCCGGTAATTGAGGGGTCGGAAGGTGCTTTCGATTTTATCAACCGGATCAATGGTTATATCCATGATTATCTGAAATATGATCAGGACATTACAGATCCTTCGCGAAAACCGGGTCAGACTTTGGCCGAAAAAAGTGGCGTATGTCAGGATTTTGCCCACCTGATGCTGGCCATCCTAAGGCACAACAATATCCCTTCGCGATACGTGAGCGGTTATCTCGATCAGGGAGAAAATACAATTGGTGCCGGGGCGGTCCATGCATGGATACAGGCATTGATACCCGGTATCGGCTGGATTGGCTTCGACCCGACGAACAACCTGCTGGAGGACCACCATTACATCAAAATTGCCCATGGGGTTGACATAAGCGATTGTATGGCGATCAAAGGTGTCGTAAAGGGCTATGGATCAAATCAAACAAACTACCATGTGTTGGTGGAAGAACAAAATAAAGAGATCAATCAATGACATATTGTATAGGGATTAAATTAAAGGCGGGCCTTGTTGCACTGAGCGATACGCGGATCACTTCGGGAAATGAAACCACAACATCCGGGAAATTCAAGATCTACCAAAAAGGGGACCAGCATATTTTTCTTTTGACTTCGGGCCTCCGTTCTTTGCGCGACAAAGCCCTCACCTATTTTTCGGAAGTGCTCAGCGTTAAGCTCGACGATTTTGAAAAGCTGTACCAGGCCGTAAATGCCCTGGGCGATCAGATCAAGCGTGTGGCGCGTGAAGACAAGGAAATGTTGGCCGAAAGCGGCCTTGGGTTCAACATCAACGTGATCGTAGGTGGCAGGCTTGCCGGCGACAAGGACCACAAGCTTTACCTGCTCTATCCCCAAGGAAACTGGATCGAAATCGGGAAGGCGACCCCGTTTACGATTATCGGGAATTCGGGATACGGCACCCCCGTTTTAAAGAGGACGATCAATTATGATTCGAGCATCCGTTTTGCGCTCAAAACCAGCTTCCTCTCCTTCGACTCCACAAGGGTCTCCTCGAATGATGTGGGATTCCCCATCGATGTCATCATCTTTCCCAAGGATGGCAAAGAAATCAAGATCAAAAGGTTCGAAGAGCAGGATCTCCATACAATTTCGGAACTCTGGCGCGAAAAGCTCACCAAAGCCGTCAGCGAAGTCCCCGACGACTGGATGAATTGTATCCTTGATGATATTACTTGACCGATCGTTTCCAATTTTACAACTCATTCCTGAAAAATAGTTAAAAAAGTAATCCCAAAAGGGTTACTTTTTTAATGTAGGGCTTGAAAATAAAGTCTAATCCTTCCATTTGGTAACAAAATTGTTACTATATTTGTAGTGCAATATCAAATGTATTTGAGTATGCCAGAAGTTTTTAGAATGTTTGGGAGGCGCTTTTTCTTTTTTGCCAATGAACATTTGCCTATACACATTCATGTTCAGAATGCAGATGGAAGGGCAAAATTTCAGGTATCAACAAAGATAAAGTTGGTCTCAAACAAGGGATTAAAGTCATCCGATATAAAAATGGCAGAGGCGCTAATTGAAGAAAACGAAATAACAATTATTAAGGCATGGGAGGTATTTCATGGAAAAGCTGAATAATGTAAAAATAGTAAAAGTGTGGTTTGATGAGGAAAACATTTACATCCTTACAAATGATGGTACACAAAAAAGTCACCCCCTTCGTTGGTTCGATAGGTTGTTGAATGCTACCCCAGAGCAGCGCGAAAGATATGAGTTAAGTAGTTGGGCTGATTCTATTCATTGGCCGGAATTGGACGAAGATTTAAGCCTGGAAGGTTTCTACACCTACAATAAGGACGAGATAGAAAAACAAAAGAACGAAGTGTCGCGTGTTTTCGATCAATTTCCGGTAATCAACATTACCCGGTTTGCCGAAAGGGTTAAGATTAACCGCAGTCTGCTGGCAAGTTACGTATGCAACGAAAAGAAGCCAGGAGCCAAAAATAAGAAGCAGATCGAAGCCGCTTTGCACCAACTCGGCAAAGATCTTTTAGCGGTGAAACTATAAGGCATGAGTGGGATATTTACTGATGATTAATTTTACATAAATATCTCACGGCAGTTAGGCCTATAGGATTGGATTTTAGAACTATAGATGATTTTATCCGGGATACATGCAAGTTAGTGGTCATAATATGAGGACATCGGTACTAACAGTATTATCATTTATTTTGACTTTAAGTTTGACTTTTGCTCAGACTGATTGTAAGAAGGCATATGAAAGAGCAAAATTGGATTTTAATAATTCTAATTATTCCTTTCATTCAGAGGAGATGTTGCCAGTTGAAAATACCTATTTCTATGTTTTAGGAAAGTATTACAACATAAACTGGTATTTTACGGATTCTTTGGATTATTACAATTGCTATGATTCCTTAATGACAGTATTACTAAAGGGAAAATATGGATTAAATTTTTTGGACAGAGCCAGAACGATTACGGACAGCTTAGATAATAGTTTAAATTGGAGAAAAGAGGCACGGTTTCCAGGAGGACAGAAAGAGTTGTTTAAATTTATTTCATCTCGTTTGATAAGAGAATCAATAAAGGTTGACTCTGTCAGAACTAAAACTCGATTATTTGTCCAATTTGAGATTGATTCAAATGGCAAAGTGAGTAATCCCAAAGTATGGAGAGGAATTAATCAGAAAATTGATAGAATGGTGATTGATGTTATAAAGCAACTGCCAAATTTTGAGCCAGCATATTTATATGGAAAGCCGATAAGATTATCATATGGAACTACGATAAATATTGATTTAGATTGAATTACGATCCGCCAACTTCATCTGCCCGTCAAGTGCGGCAGCAGTGGTTTTCCGTGTGTTTCTTTCCGCTTGGGCAGTTTTTCGGCTTGATAGGAAATCACCCGCATTCGCCCTTACTTTTAGTTTCCTGCGTTATAGGGCATTAAAAGAAAGACAGCAAACATACATAAAGACCTCCTTTGAGACTCCAAGGGGGGTTGGGTGAAATTATGAACATGGTAAGCATTGAGAAAATATTAGTGGCAACCAATTCTACATTATTTGAAACTTTGTGACGCAATCCAAAATTTTGGAAGCTCTTACTTCTGGAATTGTCATTGCGAATTAAGCTATTCAATATTAAGTGGTTAATAGTTTCAAAATGCTTAATGAAGCAATCCCATAATTGAAGCACGGTCCGGTACATTGTTTTTGGGATAGTGCTTCTTAGTATGGGATTGCTTTGGAGTGCAGATAATCATCTTGCAAATTTTGTCCCCTTCCGCACTCCGCGCAATGACAGGTCTTAAGTGGGAAGGTGCTGTTATGTTGTTTTTGGTGTTCAGGCAACTATTGGAACGTCGTGGTGCATTCGGCGATGTGCACCGGAATGAATTCCGGTGTTACAAGATTTTCCGTGCCTGACGGCACTTGGTGCTAAATCCTCAATTTCGGAAACGTTTCAAAATCCGTCTGCGGTCCATTCCCCGAAGGGGACAAATATTTGTAGCCCTGGGTAAGCGGTCCCGATCCAAAACCATGTCAAAGCTCAAATGATGATTGGACCGCGCAACCCAGGGTAAAATGGCAACAATGAAAACCGTCCGCGATCAAAGGTCCATAAAAGTGCTAAGCTCCCTTCGGACGGGGAGGAAATACCGCCTAAAAAATTGTAGTACAGTCCATAACAATGTTTTATATCACTATGCTTCTTAGGATGAGATTGCTTTTCCGATGGATCCCCGGAAATAGGGGCAGGCAGGAACAAGTTGTCGTGCGGATGATTATCTTTCAAACTTGGATTGTGCTGCACTCCGCGCAATGAAAGGTCCTAAGTGGGAAGGTGCTGTTATGTTGCTTTTTGGTGTTCATGCAACTATTGGAACGTTGTGGCGCATTCGGCGATGTGCACCGGAATGAATTCCGGTGTTACAAGATTGTCCGTGCCTGACGGCACTTGGTGCTAAATCCTCAAATTCGGAAACGTTTCAAAATCCGTCTGCGGTTCATTCCCCGTAGGGTACAAATATTTGTAGCCCTGGGTAAGCGGTCCCGATCCAAAACCCTGTCAATGCTCAAATGATGATTGGACCGCGCAACCCAGGGTATGGGAGCAACAACTAAACCGTCCGCGATCAAAAGTACAGAATAGTACCAAGCTCCATTCGGACGGGGATGAAATACCGCCTAAAAAATTGTAGTACAGTCCATAACAATGTTTTATATCACTATGCTTCTTAGGATGAGATTGCTTTTCCGATGGATCCCCGGAAATCGGGGCAGGCAGGAACAAGTTGTCGTGCGGATGATTATCTTTCAAACTTGGATTGTGCTGCACTCCGCGCAATGACAGGTCTTAAGTGGGAAGATGCTGTTATGTTGTTTTTTGTGTTCATGCAACTATTGGAACGTTGTGGCGCATTCGGCGATGTGCACCGGAATGAATTCCGGTGTTACAAGATTTTCCGTGCCTGACGGCACTTGGTGCTAAATCCTCAATTTCGGAAACGTTTCAAAATCCGTCTGCGGTTCATTCCCCGGAGGGGACAAATATTTGTAGCCCTGGGTAAGCGGTCCCGATCCAAAACCATGTCAAAGCTCAAATGATGATTGGACCGCGCAACCCGGGGTATGGGAGCAACAACTAAACCGTCCGCGATCAAAGGTTAGGAAAAGCGGAAAACTCCCTTCGGACGGGGATTAAAACCTTTTTGAAATCATATTGATGTTTTCCAGTGTATTCTTCTTATCCCCAAAGACTATAAGGTAAAATAGAAAGCCTAGCTACAATTTGGGTCCAACTTAGTTTTATTTACCATTTCCCCTCAGCTTTTCAAATTAAAATTCAGCCAATTAATTGCTTTTGACCTTTATTAGGCATACTTTTGGGGAAACGGAAAATAAAACGCTAGTACGTTAGCGGTCATTGTACCGAACCTCACGACAGACAAGGAACTAATTAAAAATAATACATATGACAACAAAAGAATTAAAAACTCCTCATTACAATAAAGTAAATCCTTTTGTGATAATAAAAGGAGGTGCAACCAAGTTTATTGATTTTGCTGAAAAAGTATTTGATGCAGAAGAAAATAAGCAAGTAAGAACTCCTGATAGAGATGGGACATTGATTCACGCAGAAATACAAATTGGAGATTCAATGATTCTATTGGCAGACTCAAAATTTGACTGGCCTTTTACACCTGCATTTCTGCAAATTTATGTTGACAATGCACAACAAATTCTCGATAAAGCCAAAACCGAAAAAGCAGAAATTATTACAGAGCTCAGCAACTTCTATAACGGACTAAAATTGGCGAGATTAAAAGACCCATTTGGAAACATTTGGTGGCTATATGAAAAAGTGGATAATAAAGTTTGCGAAAATAAGTCGGACACAGATTGGCATAATAGCAAACCAAGTGAGATTTATACGACATTAATGAATGCAATGAAGAACCTAAAATAAAGCAACGAACCGCTAAAAACGGCTCATAAGCAATAACAGGGCTTGTAGCGTATTCAGCACCTCGTCTCGTAGGCAGTTTCTGCCTCGTGGGATACGGACGCGCCCCGAAGCCCACCACTGCTTATAGCCGCGACCGTTATAGGGCATTTAAGAAAGACAACAAACACACATAATGACCTCCTTTGAGACTCCAAGGGGGGTTGGGTGAAATTATGAACATCGTAAGCATTGAGAAAATATTAGTGGCAACTAATTCTACATTTTTTGAAACTTTGTGGCGCATTCTGCGATGGACACCGGAATGAATTCCGGAGTTACAAAATGGTTCGTGCCCAAAGGCACTTAGTGCCAAATCCTCAATTTGGAAAGCATTTCAAAATCCATCCTCAGTCAATCCCCCGAATGGGGGAAAACCGTGAATAGCCCTGGGTAAGCGGGCCCGAACAAAAACCCTGTCAATGATCAAAAGTGCCTTGGACCGCGCCACCCAGGGTAAAATGGCAACGACGAAAATCGTCCGCGATCAAAAGTACGGAAAAGTGCAAACCTCTTTTCAGACGGGGTTGAAAAGCCTCTTGAAAGTTTGGGGTGCATTCTGCGATGGGCACCGGAATGAATTCCGCCGTTACAAAATGGTTCGTGCCTAACGGCACTTGGTGCTCAATCCTCAATTTCGGAAAAGGTTCAAAATCCTTACACAGTCAATTCCCTGAAAGGGATACATATCAATAGCCCTGGGTAAGCGGTCCTGAACTAAAAACCATCCAAAGCACAAAAGCATCTTGGACCGCGCCACCCACGGTATAATGGCAACAACGAAAACCGTCCGCGAACGAATGTTTGGAAAAGACCAAAGCTCCCTTCGGACGGGGATGAAAAGCCTCTGGAAAGTTGGTGGCGCAATCCAAAATTTTGGAAACTCGTCCTTCTGGAATTGTCATTGCGAATTAAGCCATTCTATATTAAATGGTTAGGAGTTTCAAAATGCTTAATGAAACAATCCCATATTTGAAGCACTTTCCAGAACATTGTCTTTGGAACAGTGCTTCTTAGAATGGGATTGCTTTGGAGTGCAGAAGATTATCGTTCAAATTTGGATTGTGCCGAACTCCGCGCAATGACAGGTCGTGAGCGTGAAAGTGCTGTTATGTTGTTTGGGTTCTTCATGCAACTTTTGAAACTTTGTGGCGCAATCCCACCGGAATGAATTCCGCCGTTACAAAATGGTCCGTGCCTAACGGCACTTGGTGCCCAATCCTCAATTTCGAAAACGTTTCAAAATCCTTCCACTGTCAATTCCCTGAAAGGGTTACATATCAATAGCCCTGGGAAAGCGGGCCCTAACCAAAGCCTTGTCAAAGCCCAATTGTGCCTTGGACCGCGCCACCCAGGGTAAAATGGCAACAACGAAAATCGTCCGCGATCAAAAGTACGGAAAAGTGCAAACCTCATTTCGGACGGAGATGAGGCAAAGTAAAATAGAGTTCATTGCCAAAAACCCAATATCTTCTTCGAGAATCTACCTTTCATTAAATAATATGCTCAATTTGAATCTCGTTTAGAAATTCATAACTTTGTTAAAAAATATTCAATATGCATCAGCTAAGCATTCAAAGCAGAAAACTTACTATCATCGAGCAATTAATTCTGCTTGATGACGATACGATTTTAAAACAAGTTGAGGATTTGATCAATACATCATTGAACGACCCTATCTTAAAAAGGATGACAAAGCAGGAATTGATCCAAAGGGCGCAATTGGCAGAAAGGGACATTGAGAACGGTGATGTTTTTTCGAGGGAAGAAGTTGAAAGGATCTCTCAAAACTGGTAGAATGAAAGTGTTGTGGACAAAATTTGCAATGGCCTCACTTCGTGATATTTATATCTTTTATAAAGAAAAGGCAAGTATTGCTGTCGCGAAAAGGATAAGGGACGAGGTGCTGACGAGTTCTGATCAATTGGCGCACCAAGCATTGTCCGGGCAAATCGAAGGATCGTTGGAGGATTTGAAAGAAAGTCACAGGTATATTTTAAGAGGCCAGTACAAAATCATTTATAAAATTGTGAGCGGTAAAGTCTATATTACGGATGTTTTTGACACTCGACAGGATCCTGAAAAGATTAAAACAAGAAATGAATAGATAAAAATATTTTCGTTTCAATTTTTTTGAATAATACCAAAATCCATATGTGGGCAAGCGGTCCTTAACCAAAAACCCTGGCATAGCTCAAGTGCTTTTTGGACCGCACCACTCTGGGAAAAAGGGACCGCGCCACCCAGGGTAAAATGGCAACAACGAAAACCGTCCGCGATCAAAGGTTAGGAAAAGTGTAAAGCTTCCTTCGGACGGAGATGAAAAGCATTTTGAAAGTTGGTGGCGCATTCTGCGATGGGCACCGGAATGAATTCCGGTGTTACAAAATGGTTAGTGCCTAATGGCACTTGATTCATTAAGGAAAATTGCACAATACAAACTGGTTGACAAAAAAACATTAGGAAGATCATCATTTAAAAAAAAGTGAAGAAAACCATATTTCACTATCAATAAGATAGTTATTATGGATTCCTGCACCTTTTGAGTCGTTATCTGCTTTTCTGCTATTTTTCAGATATGCAATACAAATACTTAAACCCCCTTAAAAACAGGTCATTGCCTACAATAACCGGTGAGGCATGGAATGTATCGTCCAATGTATTTTTCGACAGCAACGAAAATTCGCCACCTGCTTTCACAACATCAACAACATTGGTAGCTGCTACATAGATTTTGTCTTTGTTCCCAGTAGGTGAAGAGAAAATATTGGCAATCCCATCGAGTTTCTGGTTGCTGTAGATTACCTTCCCATCTTTGGCGTTCAGACAAGTCATCACACCGTTGTTGGCTTTGAGAAAATAAAGTTTTCCATCCATCAACACCGGACTTGGCGTATAAGGGGTATCCTGATTGTATTCCCAAAGTATTGCAGGAGTTCCTGTGATGTCACCTTTGGCACTGGCCAGGTCAACTGCCTTGAGTGCATTGCCCCTGTAACCGCTCATCAGGTAAACGATCCCATCGGCATAAACCGGACAAGGAATGCAATTGTTTGTCAGACCTTTAAATTCCCAAACGATTTCACCCGTTTCGGTGTCGTAACTTCTCACTTTTTTGGTCGCACTTGTAATCAACTGACCTTTCCCGTTAACCTCAACAACCAGGGGTGTTGCCCATGCTGTTGTCTCGTCGCGCTCTTTTATCCAGGCTTCTTTTCCCGTCTTTTTGTTGAGGGCATACAGGAAAGATTTGCCCTGATGGTCCCACTGCAGGAAAATTTTGTCCTTGTATAGGGCAGGAGAGCTTCCTTCACCAAAACTGGCAACGATATCCATCTGTCCGAAATTGCGTTCCCATTTCACTTTGCCCTTCATATCGAGGCAAAATAAACCCCTTGACCCGAAAAAAGCATAAATGAACTCACCGTCTGTAATCGGCGAATTGGATGCCCAGCTTCCAAGCTCATGTGTCCTTTCTGCTGGCAACTCTTCCTTAACAATGGTTTGCCAGTTGATCTTACCGGTCGCTTTATCAAACGAAATCACCTTAAACTGGTGGATCAGGTCTGTTGAACTGGGTGCCATTGGACTGGCGGGAGCATTTGAAGCTTTTTCAGCTTTTTTGTCAGTGGCAACAGCTGTCTGGACAATGATCTGGTTTCCCCAAATGATCGGTGTGGCATGTCCTTTCCCTGGAATTTCTGTTTTCCATTTAATGTTCTTTGTTTCACTGAATTCCACCGGTGTGTTTCCAGCCGAAACTGCCCCATTGTTGTAAAGTCCTCGCCATGCGGGCCAGTTATCTACAAAAGCGGTTTTTTCCTGTGCCCGAAGGCCATTCAATGAAATGGCATAGAAAAACAAAATACCCGAAAACGAAACAATCAGACTGGTAAGCTTCTTATTCATAAATAGTTAATTAAATATTCCACATTAATTGATTACATAAAAAGATAAACTTTGTTTTTGACAATGAATAGACTAAATCGTTTAATGATTTCAACTATTTATACCATCATCGCCAATGAGGTTGAAGCCAGTTTATTGAAGGTGTAGTCCCTGATGTCTTTGAAGGGCCCACGTATAGCGCAGGTTGCCTCATCCTTGCAATGGTCGCAAGGTTCGTAAAACCGCTCCGAAGTACATCGAAGCATCGCAATGCTCCCTTCAAAAAGCCGTACGATTTCGAGCAGGTTGATTGATGCCGGGTCTTTCATTAAAAAATAACCACCTGTCTTTCCAAGTTTGCTGTCCAAATAACCATTTTTCTTCAATTCCAGAAGAATGGATTCAAGAAAACGTTTTGGAATCTTCTCACTCTCAGCTATTTCGTTGATCATAAGCGTACCTTTGCCATACTCTTTCGCCAATCTGACCATGGCGAGCATTGAATACCTTGTTTTTTGTGTCAGCATCCTAACCTATTTTACTGATGTATTTTAACCTGTCATAATCGATGATCTCAACCTTTTTGCCAGTCAGCGATATGATCTTTTCATTTTGCCATTTCGACAATGTAATGATAACATTTTCTGTAGAACAACCCGCAAACTCGGCAATTTCTTTACGGGTAAGGGAAAGAACGAATGAGTTTTCGTTGTAAACTTCTGAAGCAAGGTAAAGGATCACATCGGCGATACGCCCTTCCTTTTGCTTATGGGCCAGGCTGATGAAATTCAAAACGGATGTTTTGAACATTTCGGATGTCACCTGGAACATCAACATCATAAACTGTGGATTTGCAATAAGAATTGCCTCAAGCACTTTTGCATCAATTAGGATGACTTCACAATCTTCGACGGCGATAAACGAAAACAAATTGTTGTCCTTGTAGAAAAAATTGGCACCGCCCAAAATCTTGGGCGCCGACACGATTGTCAGGATGAGGTTCTTGTTCGATTCGTTCTCGTAATTGAATTTTACGATCCCCGTTTCGAGGTAGATCACATGGGTAGGCAATCCGCCCTGTTTCAGGATGATCTCCCCTTTTTTGAAAGTAAGCTTAACTGACGATTTTTCGAGTTTTTCAATATCCCCCGACTGAATAAATTGAGCCGAAATATTCCTGAACCAGGAAAATTCTTGTTTTGATTCGTTGGCGTCCATAAACTTTAATATTAAATTGATGGAATTATAGTGTTGAAAAGCTGCAAAATTTAATCCTGTCCTCTATAAATTCTCATGCAAATATACACTAAATCAATAGACTTTATTTTTACTTTTGGAATTTGAACACTTCAATTAATACATTCAGTATAAAATGATTAAATCGCTCATTGACCTGTGCTGTACCACTTCGGTGGATTATGAAAATCAAAAGGTCAGTTTTCAAATTAGAAGAAATAAGGTTGAAATATTTGGAAATAAGGAATTTAGACCGATCCCGAATCAAGGGAAGCAATTTGTCATTTTCATGTTTTCCTTACTCTTTATCCGTTCCCCTCAACCTCATCGTCTTCCTCCGGCTCCTCATCCTCATCTTCATCCTCGTCATCCCAGGAGGGATATTGTTCAGGTGCTTCCCCCTTTGAATCGATAATCTGAGGTTGTTTCACAGGTTCTTCTCCTTCGTTGATTTTCAGCAATTGTACCTCAAACTCCCATGAATCGCCATAATCAAAAAGATAGAGGATTTTCTGGCCTGTGTATAAGCCAAGTTCGCCGATGATCGCCTCGTCTGCGTAAGGGCCATCTTCACAATTTGGCGATTCATAACGATCACGGGAGTATCTCTTCCCATCCATAAAAAAGGAGTAAAGATGGTCGTTATCAAAATCGAATGCATCCTGAATGGCGAGATGCAGGTCGTCAAGAGAATGGTTAAAACCAATACTGATCATTCGCCACACTGTTTTTTCCAACGAAACCTTAAAAATGTAATTCCCTTTTATTGACTTTCTAACATCAGCTGTTACAGTTCCGTTAAGGGCATCATCGGGGAAAATTGGCATTAATATCCTATAAAACGGCATTGGTTCTGCTTCATCTTGATTCTCATCCTCATCCTCAATGGAATCCGCAGAATCTTCATCTTCAATATCTTCAACCTCAAAATCAGGATCATTTAAAAGGTCTTTAAGTGTATTGGACATCAGTGATCCATATTCATCGTAAAACGGTTTATTCCATACTTCTATCTTCAATACATTCAATATGTTACAAAGATTTATCCCGAGATTAGTGGGCGTTATCGATTTGATAGAATCAAGATAACGATCAACCGTTTTTCCTTTTTGCGGAAGAAGAGTAAAACTACAAAATCCCAAATATCCAATGTAATGGATTAAAACAGAATTGATTGAAAAAGCAGAGTCAAAATCCTTTCTTTTTGAAAATGCCCCTTTGCGAAGTTCTTTTCCGGCAATTGATTTTCTCAGTCCGTCTATAATATCTCCGATTCCATTGATCCCATCATATCTAATGCATTTAAAATCAAATAGTGTCCAAAAGGTTTCAAGAAGAAAGGCATACTTTTCAAACAAGTTCAGGTTGTCAAATTCAACTTTCCTTTCGGTACTGGTCAAAAACACCTTTCCTTTCTCGTCCCCTGTTTTAAGATACAATTTTCCAAGAACAGCAAGGTTGAACATCAAATCGATGACCGGGTACGATTCCTGCATATAATTGGGTGCAGAAACCTCCTTTTTATTAATGAGCTCCTTGTTTAAGGCAAACAAATCGTTCTTCCCCAATACCAATTTCCTGTCCGACAATTTGGGTTTCTTTTGTTCCAAATAATTGCATAATGTTGTGAAATCATTAACGGTGTTACTGATATCCTGTTCGTTCACTATGTACATAATATCTGATATTTGAATTTATTTATGAAACTATTACGTTAAATACTCTGCTCAACCTTCAAAAATATCCAAAACTTACCAGTCAACAAATAATAATCGTAATAAATTATCTAAATTGCACCCATCGTAGGAACAGGACAATCATCAGTCTAAAACGAAGAGCTCATGGGTACAAACAAAACATACAACCTTATCATTGCAGATTCGCAATTTCTGGTTGTTGAAACACTACGGTCACTGATTGAAAAAGACGAAAAATACGTTTTGGCCGGTATTGCCGGAACCCACGAAGAATTGCTTAAAATACTCACAAAGACTAGTATTGGTTTGTTGATCACCGACATAGCCACCATCGACTATGATGGTTTGGACGACCTCAAAGCAATCAAGGAAAAATACCCGAACCTTGTCATGCTCATTCTAACCAATTCCCTTAACAAAGCAGATTTTTCGAGCCTCTCCAGATTGGGGATCAAAAATATCATCTACAAAAATGTGGATCGCGATGAGTTGTTTTCGGCCATCGAAGCGACCTTGAAATGCAAGAAATTTTATTCCGAAGAGATCATCGATGCATTCCTTGAAACCGGCGAAAGCAAATTTGGTGTTGAAGAGACAAAAAATATGACCGTCTCGGAGATCGAGATTGTCAAAATGATCGCCAACGGATTGACCACAAAGGAAATAGCATCAAAACGCAACATTAGCCACCATACCGTTAATACCCATCGCAAGAACATATTCAGAAAACTGGAGGTCACCAACGCGTCCGAATTGATTATCCTAGCAATAAAATCGGGGTGGATCGATAACATTGAGTATTACATTTAACTGCACTGGCCAATAAGATCAGCATTGAGATTTAGGTTCAAGGTACTAATTTTGAGCGGCTGGCAACTGGCGGCTGGCTGATTGTAAGAATAAGCTACTGGCAACTGGCTACTAGTGGCTGGCAGAAAATGGTTCAAATGTGTTTTGTATTTCATAACTGTAACTATTGTTATGGAAATGATTCTGGAACCATTGTCTGATTTTGAACCGTCTGCGTAAATCTGCGTAATCAGCGGGAAAAATTTCTAATAAAACTTGTCTCTGATATAGAACCTATATTCCTATGAATAAGGTAAATAAGGTTTAGTTATTCATCAAAAATAAAGCTATTAAGGTTAAAAACAAAGGAAAAAATAAGGTTTATTTCGTGTAAATATCATATTTAATAAATCCTTGTTTGTGTAAACAAATTAAATAAAATGAAGAGCATTCAATTAATTGGAAGGTTGCCAGCCGCCAGTTGCCAACAGCTAGCCGCATATCAAATCACTCCAAATTCTTAATCATATGCAAATCACAACCGAAATGGCCACTATTTCCCATTGGGGAACACAAATAGGTGAAACCAAACTTCTCATAAACTTTCACGGCCTGCTTCAATTCGGGCATTGATTCAAGATAGACTCTGCCAAAACCGTTTTCCTTTGCTGTTTGGAGGCATTTTTCTATGATAAGTTTCCCAAGCCCGATGCCCCTGGCTTCAGGGAGGAGGTACATTTTTACAAGTTCACATGTGTCAGGAGGCAAACCTTCCGTCGGAAAGATGCCACCACCGCCAACAATTTTTCCTTCCTTGTTTTCAGCAATGTAATAAATTGATTTTGGTTTTTGAAATACTTCAAACAAGGTATCTGTTGCGGAATCAAAATAGACCGTACCGGGATGATTGGCACCAAATTCTGCAAGAGTATCGCGAATAATCTTGGCAATAGCCTGATTGTCTGATTTTTGAATAAATCGAAGTTTCATTGACGGTTTGTTGTTAAATTGGAATGTCATAAATGCAATTTTAAGCCATTGTGAGCAGAACTCCTAATCCAAAGCTTTAAAAATGAATAAGGAAAAACACAATTTTAAACCATTAACTATGAAATATTTAATGTCATCTGGTTTAATATTCGATCTATTCTACACCATGTCGATAGATATTGATGATTAATTTTGAACTTTTAACTTAAAAACAAATTCACAATGAAAAGTATAAAAATGAAATATATTGAAATATCGAGAAATATTTTATTCAGATTTTGTTTAGTTCTTGCTTTACTATTAAGTATCTCCATTTTGCAAGCCCAGAAACCGGAACAGGTCATTACAATTTCGGGTAGTCAATTTGCAAACTCTTTGGTTCAAAAATGGGCAAGCGAATATGCCAAAGCAAACGCAGGTGTTGTTTTCAAATTTGTAAAAAGCTCATTGCAAAATAAACCAACCGACCTTAAACTTACTGTCAACTCCCTGGCCGTAAGTGATGGGTCGCCAAAAGAAAACCATGTGAAAGTTGGCCAGATCGCTGTTTTACCAGTTACCAACATCAGGAACAATTTCTTCAACAAACAGATAAAAAACGGCATCAGACAGGAAGAATTAAAAAACATCTTTATACAATCTGATGGTGACAATGCCGATGACCAGAGATCAGAGGGAATTGCGGAAATTCCATATAATGTCTATACCCAATCTCCCCAATCGCCAACTGCCAATGTATTGATCAGTCATTTTAGAAAAACCAAACCTGAGTTAAAAGGCATCCTTGTTACAGGTGATGACAAATATCTTATCGAATCGGTTCTTGGCGATTCCACTGGAGTTGCATATAGCACCCTTGGCCTGCTTTATAACCTGGAAGACCGGACACCAATCGGAGGGATTAAAATCCTTCCGATTGATCCGGATAACAATGGCAGGCTAAAAAATGAAGAATTGATCTATGGTAACCTCGATCATTTGATAACTTACCTTGAATCATCAAAAACCAAAACCATCCCAATGGATGGGATCAGCTTCAGTTACAGTTCAGATTGCAAAAATCCTGTATTGATCGATTTTGTAAACTGGGTTGCAGTCACAGGTCAGCAATACAACCATCATTTTGGGTTTTTACGGACAAACGAGACCAAATACACAGATTATTCTCAAAAATAAATAAATGCAAATTATATGAATCAAATAGTTAAAGCTGTTTTTGTCCTGTTGCTCCTTATTCAATTTAATAATGGTTATGGACAACAGAAGGTTACAATTACCGGCTCGGTCACTGATGTTAAAACACGTGAAGCCATTATAGGGGCATCGGTTACGATCAGGGGAAAGGCACAGGGGACCGTAACTGATGAAAAAGGGAAGTTTTCGTTCACATTTGACCATCCCCTTCCTGTAACCCTACAAGTCAACTTTTTGGGCTACGAGCGCAAACAAGTGATCATTCACGACATTGAGCCACTGAACGTGAGCTTAAAGGAAATTCTCAACAACCTTGATGAAATCGTCATTACCGGATATGCCCAAACCAAGAGGGTTGCTGTAACAAGTTCAATTACAACTGTTTCCACCGAACAGATTTCAAAGGCCAGTTCTACGGCAATCACCGAGAAATTACAGGGACAAGTGCCCGGTTTGTTGATATCCAGCAATTCAGGCGTACCTGGAACGACAGCCCTGGTGCGTTTGCGCGGAACAACCTCCATTACTGCCGGAAATGAACCCTTGTATGTTGTTGATGGTGTATTTATTAACAATGAGAATGTACAGGGACTTTCTCGCGGCCTTGGCGGTCAGGTTTCCAATCCGCTTTCAGATCTTAACCCTGAGGACATTGAATCGCTATCGGTCCTCAAAGATGCAAATGCTACAGCTGTTTACGGATCGAGGGGGGCAAACGGGGTCATCCTGATCACCACAAAACGAGGGGCAAAAAATACAAAGACCAAAATCAATTTTCAGGCAGAAGGCGGCTTTGCAAAAGCGGTCAATCTTTGGCAACTGGTGACTGGTCCGGAACATGGTGAAATTGTAAATGCAGCGTGGCTCAACGATGGCAAATCGTTTGCTACAAGACCGTTCAGGCCAAAAACTGAAGTCATTGCAGGGTTTCCTGCCTGGGGAAATCCCGAAGAGCAGCAAACTTACGACCGGATCAGCGACATATTCAGGGTAGCCAAGTTACAAAAATACAACCTCTCCGTGTCGGGTGGTGATGCCAAAACCAACTTCTACCTTGGCACAGAATACCAGAATCAGGAGGCCACCCTTAAAATTCAAGATTTTGTGAGGTACTCCTTCCGGTTGAACCTCGATCATTCCATTACCCCAAAACTAAAAGTGGGAACCAGTAACAGTATCTCGAAGGTCAACCGCGAGGTCGTACGTGTAGGCGACGGACCTGCAGGACTTTTTCAGGCAGCCTTGCACTCCCCAACCTTTTACCCGGTCTATAACGCCGATGGGAGTTATACCAAATCGGGTGTTTTTGACAACCACATCGCAATCCTCAAAAACTCCGACAACCATGCTTATAGTTTAAGGTCGATCAACAACTTGTATGTGAAGTACAACATCCTTGACAACCTTTCTTTTAAATCGTCAGCAAGCAGCGACTACAACAATTATCATGAAGTCGCTTATTACAATACCAACCTGGTTTATGGTCAACCTGCAGGTGAAGCAAATGATGTAACGACAATCAAACAAACCTTAACGGCAGAACAATTGTTGAATTACAACTCTTCATTCGGGGAAATCGGGGACCTTGCCGTATTCCTTGGAAATACCGTGCAGACAACTGGCACAGAACGGGAAAGTCTTACCGGTACCGGATTTCCAAGCAACCAGTTCAAAAGGATTGCTTCGGCAGCAGTACAAACCGCTTCATCCACTGCAACACAATATGGTTTGGTCTCGTTCTTTTCGGGAGCCAACTTTTCCTACAAAAAAAGGTACAACATCGATTTGAATGTCAGGGCCGATGCCTCTTCCAGGTTTGGCTCAGCCAATAGATGGGGATATTTTCCTTCGATCGGTACGGCATGGAACATCTCCAACGAATCGTTCTTCCCTAAAACCAATGCAGTAAAGGACTTAAAACTGAATGTGAGTTACGGTCTGACCGGAAATCAGGACATCTCCGACTTTGCTTCTCAAGGACTTTGGCAGGGAGGCAGCAACTACGATGGCATTGCAGGGACTTCTCCGTTGCAACTTGCAAATCCCGACCTTAAATGGGAAACCACAAGTCAGTTGAACTTCGGCCTGTCAGGAGATTTATTGGAATCGAGGCTATCCTTTGTATTGAACTATTACGACAAATATACACGCGATTTATTGCTCGACGATCCGGTCCCAACAAAAACTGGTTTCTCATCGGTTACAAAGAACGTGGGTGAGATCAGCAACCGTGGAATCGAGCTGTCATTGAATTCGGTCAATATTAACCGCGATAAGTTTGTTTGGAAAACGAGCCTTTCAATTTCTCACAATGCAAATAAAGTCGAAAAGTTAAACTCACCGATTTCAGGAAGTTATGTGATGTACCGGGTGGAACAGGGCCAACCGCTCTATTCGTTCTGGGTTTATAAATACCTCGGTGTTAATCCCCAGACAGGTGATGCTCTTTTCGAAGATGTAGATAAGGATGGAAAGATAACGGTAGCAGACAAACAGATTGTGGGCAATGCATGGCCAAAATTTGAAGGGAGCTTACGCAATACATTGACATACAAAGGTTTTGATCTCGACATCAATGTTTTCTTCAAATCAGGCAACAAACTGTTCAACTACACGGCCATGTTCCTCGAATCGGGCGGTACACGCGGAACAACCCGTGCGATTCAAAAAAGCAACGTCAATTACTGGAAAAATCCCGGTGACGTCAACGTACTCCCAAAACCCAAGTCTGTCGTGAATGCAGATGGCAGTTTTAACTATGAGGGGCAGACAAGCCGCTTGGTCGAAGATGGGTCGTATATCCGTCTGAGGGATGTTTCATTTGGCTACACAATTCCAAAGAAAATTCTTTCCAGGTTACAACTTACGACCGCCCGAATTTATGTAACTGGTTCCAATTTGTTCACCCTTACGAAATATTCCGGTCCCGACCCCGAGGTGAATGTTGGGACAGGCGACTCACGGGGTTTGGTTCAGGGCCTCGATTTTGGAACCCCACCACAGCCTGTTTCGTTTGTGATGGGGGTCAATCTAACATTTTAAAATTTTAGGAAAATGAAAAAGTCAATCTTAATCATATCTGTTTTAATTCTACTGTTCAACACCGCGTGCAACAACATCCTGAATGTTGAACCTGAAATATATGTCTCTGACAATACAGCATTTACAGATGATAAATCGGCTTATGCCGCGTTGATAGGGGTTTACGATGCCGCTCAGAACTATTATGGCCCCAACCTGAATTCCCACAATGTTATTTCAGATAACGTTGTAAACAACACGAGTCCGGGAAATATCATCCCAACCTTAACAGCCGCTGGAAGCAGTGGAGCAGATCCAACCGGAGGTGGTGCATATGGCTCAATGTATGAAGCTATTAACAGGGCGAATTCCGTTATCGTAAAGACAGCCGCTTTAAGTGAAACAGTAATCAGCACAGCTTCAAAAAATCAATATTTGGGTGAGGCCTATTTCCTAAGGGCACTAGCTTATGCAACGCTCGTAAAAACGTATGGCGGTGTGCCAATTGTTCTTGAACCGACAAGTTCACCGACTCAGGACAACGGAATCAAACGGAGCACAGCGGCGGAAAACTATGCACAGATTTTAACTGACCTCGATAAAGCTGAAAGCTTGCTGAGTACGACCATCGTAAGGAACCGGGCCAATAAATGGTCGGTCTATGCCTTAAAAGCAAGGATCTACCTTTACACCGAAAAGTGGGATTTGGCCGAAGAACAAGCCAATAAGTTGATATCCAATACAACTTTCAAGCTGGTTAAACCCTATTCTACATTTTATACCACAGCCAAGTCGGATGAATCCATTTTTGAGCTGACTTTTAGCGCAGCCGACAAAAACCCGGTATATACCAATTACCTTGCTGCCCTTGATGGTGGCCGGTTAGACTATATTCCAGAAGGAAATTTTGTTGCCCAATTGCTGGATCCAAATTTGGGAGGGGCGAGAAAAAGTCTTGTAAAACTTCAACCCGATGGTAAATATACCCTGACAGAATATGGCAAGCAAGACGGTTCAAGTTCGTTTTTCGTTTTGCGCCTTGCAGAACAGTACCTGATCAGGGCAGAGGCAAGGGCAAACAAAACTACGGCCGATCTTGTTGGGGCTGTTGCCGACATCAACCTGATCAAAACACGATCCGATGTCCCCTCTTTTGTTTCCACTTCAGCAACAACAAAGCAGGATATCCTTCTGGCAATTGAAAAGGAAAGACGCTACGAACTTGGGTTTGAGGGTCACCGTTTTATTGATATTGTCCGCACAAACCGGGCTGCCAAAGTTTTCGGTGACCTCAACCCGTTGTTTACCAATCCACAAAGGTGGGTATTCCCAATCCCTTATGGCCAACTATTGGCAGATCCCGATCTGGTGCAAAACCCCGGATATTAATCAACATATCTTTAGATTATTTTAAATTGGAGTAATTTTGTTAAAGTTTAGACCCAAAATATGAAATTGAATATTAGGTGCATTTTGTTTATGTATTGAAACCAATCAGCATCAAATACCATAGATATTAAATTGTTACATATCAAATAGTTATAATATGAAAAAACCAATCGTCTTATTTATCCTCATTGCCTTTTTGGCAGTTACATTTGGGTTTGCACAGACACCCATCACCATTAATCCCTCCACGACCAAACATGGGCCTGAGAACGGATCGCTGATCATCATCGGAGGTGGGGCAGTCACACCCGACATTTGGGCCAAATTTACCGAACTGGCAGGTGGTGCGGAAAAAGCCAGCATTGTCGTCATTACTGCAGCTTCAGGAGATTCAGCGGCTTTTGACACAAAATCGGTTGAGATGCTCAAAAGGGAGACCAAAATCAAAAACGTCACCCTTTTGCATACAAAAAACCTGTCTGAAGCCAACAGCGAAAAATTCATAGAACCTTTAAAAAAGGCGACCGGCGTATTTTTTGTAGGTGGCCGTCAATGGCGGATTGCCGATTCATACCTCAACACATTGACCCACCAGGCATTTTTCGATGTGCTCAAACGTGGTGGGGTGATTGCAGGAACTTCGGCCGGAGCTTCAATACAGGGATCGTTCCTTTGGAGGGGCGATACAAGCGGTCCTCAAATTTTGATTGGTGACCACACGCAAGGATTGGGCTTTTTAAAGAATTCGGCAATCGATCAACATTTTTTAAAACGTAACCGACAATTCGACCTGGTCCAATTGATTAAAATTTCACCCCAATTGATTGGGATTGCGATCGACGAATCGACTGCAATCCTGGTTCAAAAAGATACACTCGAAGTTCTGGGCAAATCGTACATTGCCATTTACGATTACAATACAATTGTGGGAAACGGCCCCAAACATACCAATGGTGACAAGGAGGATTATTCAGCTTCAAACGGCCCGTTTTTCTTTTTGGGGTTAGGGCAAAAATATGACTTAGGATCACGCACCGTAATAAAAACAAAACCCAACAAATAAGAAAACCAATGAAACGAATAATCAGAATTTTCCCGTTCATATTTTTGCTTTTGCAGACTGTTGTCACGATTGCTCAACAAGATCTTTCCTATTACCTTCCTAAAGGGATGACTTACAATGCTTCAATTCCCAAACCCCAGGATGTATTGGGTTTTCAGGTTGGTGAATTTCATGCAAGCCACGACAATCTGGTAAGCTATTTCCGTCAGTTGGCACAATCTTCCCCAAGGGTAAAATACGAAACTTACGGAAAAACGCACGAAAACAGGCCCCTTACAGTCGCCATTATCAGTTCCGAGGCCAACATTAAAAAAATTGAGGAGATTCGTCAGCAACACCTTCAGTTGAGCGACCCCACGGTTTCATCCAAAATTAACGTCGCCGATTTGCCTGTGGTCGTTTGGTTAAGCCACAGTATTCATGGAGGCGAAGCAAGTGGTGCCAACAGTTCCCTTTTGACTGCGTACTATTTTGCTGCCGCAACTGGCAAGGAAATCGAGGAGCTGCTCGACAAAACGGTCATCCTGATCGATCCGGCAACCAATCCCGATGGGGTCAACCGTTTTGCAACCTGGGCAAACGGAAACAAAAGCTATCTCACAAACCCCGATCCTTCTAGCAGGGAGCACAATGATTCATGGCCTGGAAGCCGGACCAATCATTATTGGTTCGACCTCAACCGCGACTGGCTGCCCATTGAACAGCCCGAATCGGAAGGTAGGATCAAAAAACTCCTGGAATGGAAACCCAATATTTTAATCGATGAACATGAACAGGGGACCAATGCAACTTTCCATTTTTCGCCAGGGGAACCCAATCGTGTAAACCCATTGATATTGCCTGAAAATCAGGCGTTGACCCAAAAACTGGCCGATCAGTATGCCAAAGCATTTGACCAGATCGGCAGTTTTTACACTTCAGGTGAAAGGTACGATGACTATTATCCAGGCCGTGGGCCCACATTTCTTGACCTGAATGGTGGGGTCGCGCTCCTATTCGAACAGGCAAGTGTCAGGGGTTTTGCCCAGGAATCTGAAAACGGTTTGCTTATTTTCCCGTTTGCGATCAGGAATCAGTTTACTGGATCGATCACAACCGTGAAAACAGCTTTCAACAAAAAAGACGATTTCCTCAGTTACCAAAAAAACTATTACACATCGGCCATTGATGAGGCGAAAAAGGAAACCTCAAAGGGTTATGTTTTTGGGGCCGATTATGATGCCAACACTACTTTCAAATTTGCAAAATTCCTTAACACGCATGGGATCAAATCGTTTCAATTGAAAGGCAACCTGAATACCGGAAAACAATCTTTCAAGTCTGCTTCTGCCTATGTCGTACCGCTCGACCAACCACAATACAGGTTGATCAAAACGATTTTTGGTTTTCATATCAATCCGAAAGATAGCATTTTCTACGATATCTCAGCCTGGAATATCCCTCAGGCCTATAACCTTCCATTTGAGGCAGTTGCTACAGTCAGCAACATAAACGGAGAGCCGTTCTCGGTCAGCCAGGCACCAAAAGGAAAAACGATAGGAACCGGCAATGCTGTTTCATACATCTTCAAATGGGAGGATTATCTTGCGCCGCGTGCATTGTCACGTTTGTTGCAGGAAAACATCATTGTTAAAGTCGCGACAAAACCCTTTGAGACTTTGGATGGTCAGAAGTTTGACAGGGGCTCCATCCTGATTCCGCTTGGATCGATCAATGCTGATCAGACGAAGATTGAGAAAATATTGGCTGAAATTAATCAGAATGACGGCATTGATGTTTTCCGGTTGAGTACAGGTGACAATGTTACAACCGACCTTGGCAGTACCTACTTTTCGGTCATCGAAAAACCGAGGGTCGCCATTCTCACCGATGAAGGTGTGAACGGGATCAGTGCCGGACAAATCTGGCATCTTCTCGACACAAAATTTAAAATCCCGTTCACCATGTTGCCGGTCAAAGGCTTACGTCAGGTTAAACTGGAAAAATACAATACAATCATTTTGCCGGCCGGTAATTATCAGGACCTTGATGCGAACGTTATTGAAAAACTACAGGACTGGATTGGAAACGGAAATACATTGATCGCTTTTGAAAGTGCGGCGAACTGGCTCAGCAGGAACAAGCTGATCGCGGCAGAATTTGAAAAGGATGAAATTAAGGCCACCGGATTCAGTTATGAAAATGGCCTTTTATTCGGAGCTTCGAGAGAGATTCCCGGAACGATGTTTGAAACCCGTTTGGACCTTACCCACCCAATCAATTATGGGTACAAGACAGACCGGCTTCCTATATTCAAGGATAATTCAGTTATTCAGGTTAAAGCCGAAAACATAGCGGCCAATTATCCGTCTCGCTTTACAAAAACTCCTTTGTTGGATGGATATGCACCAGTCAGTTCGATCAAATCAATTGCTGGCTCTCCTGCTCTCGGGATCTTTGGTTTAAAAAGGGGTCGTATCATAGCCTTCTACAACAATGTCAATTTCAGGGGATATTGGTTGGGAACCAATCGCCAGTTCGCAAATAGCCTATTCTTTGGGGATAAAATCCGCCTGACTGCCGGGTTCAGCCGCGAATAAAATACCATCAGCCATTTACCTCTAGCAAGCTGTTTGTTGTCAGAATTTTTTCCTTATCCTTTTTGTTCATTTGATCAAAAAGGGTAAGGAAAGTTCTTTTTATAACTAAATTCGTGGCCAATTAGTTGAAGGTATTCATATTATATACATATATCCTGATAATGAACAAGATATCCAAATACTTAAATCTCTCCTGCATCATCGTATCGAGCATTACGGTCCTGCTGTTTGTACTGGTATCCTATCACATCGTTTCAATCGATTCAACATTTTTCACCTTTTTCAGGAATTTCAATGTGATCCTGATCCTTTTGTATGCAATCAGGAGCAAGTCCTTAACTGTTTGGATATTGATAAGTATCGTTGCAGGTGCCGAATTTGGTTACGACTTTCCCTCTATTGCCATCAACATGCAGTTCCTGAGCGATATCTTCCTCCGGATGATCAAAACCATCATCGCTCCCTTGATTTTTGCCACATTGGTCAACGGAATTGCAGGTCACCGCGACCTGAAATTGATCGGAAGGTTGGGATGGAAATCGATCCTCTATTTTGAGATCGTTTCGACACTTGCTTTGGTCATCGGGCTTTTTGCCATTAACATCAGCAGGGCAGGCGTAGGCCTTGTTTTGCCGGCCGATGCTGCGGCACCGATTGCTGCGGTCAAGGCACATAGCTGGTCTGCTTTTTTGCTCAACATGTTCCCTGAAAATATTGCCAAGTCGATCTTTGACGGGAATATCCTTCAGGTTGTGGTTTTCAGCATTATCTTCGGAATTGCAATAGCCCAAATCGCAGAACGATATCGTGGGACCATGTTGCGCTTCACCGAGGGGCTTGCCGAAACGATGTTCAAGTTCACCAACATGGTGATGTATTTTGCACCGGTGGCTGTTTTTGCCGCCATGGCCTTTACGATCGGCCATCTTGGATTGGATGTTTTGGGCAACCTCCTGAAATTGCTTGCAACCCTTTATGTTGCTTTGTTTTCCTTCCTTTTGCTGGTGATTTTCCCCTTGCTGCTTTTTCTAAAAGTCCCGATCAAAAAATTCCTGCTTGCAATCAGCGAGCCTGCTTCGATTGCATTTGCAACGGCAAATTCAGAATCTGCCCTCCCTTCGGCCATGGAGTTTATGGAGCGATTTGGCGTTCCGAGAAATGTTGTAGCATTTGTGATCCCAACCGGTTACAGTTTTAACCTCGATGGCACCACCCTTTATTTGTCGCTTGCCTGTGTTTTTGTGTCACAGGTTGCAGGTGTTGACCTATCGGTTTCGGAACAAATCGCGATGTGCCTCGTGCTGATGCTCACAAGCAAAGGGGTGGCCGGTGTATCAAGGGCATCACTGGTCGTTTTGCTCGGCACGCTCACAACTTTCGGGCTTCCAAGCACACCGGTATTCCTGTTGCTTGGTATCGATGTGCTAATGGACATGGCCCGTACAACCGTCAATGTGATAGGCAATTGCACTGCTACCGTTGTAATGGCCAAATGGGAAAATGTATTCGATGAGGAAAAGGCACGGAATTTTACAAATGAGATATAAACGAGGGATGGAATTGAAAAAGATTTGATCTGCAAACAATTAATTATTGTTACGTTTGTAGTTTCATTTGAATGAAAATATGTTTAGGATGGCAATAAAATATGTTGGAAGTTTAGTCGTTCTATTTTTTGCTTTTTCATGTAACCGTTCCGAAATTCTCACCAAAAGTGAAAAAGAGTGGTTGAACAAACATCCGAATCTTGTCGTGGGGTTATCGCCAAATGCACCTCCTTACCAATTTATCAATGAAAAAGGTGAAGAGGTTGGCATATTTATTGATTTTCTAACGATTATTGAAAACCAGCTGGATTATAAATTTAAAAAGGTTTATCAATCGGATTTTTCAAAATTACTAACCAGCACAAAAGAAGGTTCTGTTGATGTTCTGCTCGAAATCCAAAAAACAAGAGAAAGGCAACTTTACCTGAATTTTACACCGGTTTTGATCTCCCATAAACATGTCATTGTCGTACGGAAAACATGGGATAATTTCAATTCGATCAGTGATTTAAGAGATAAAAAGATTGCAGTTGTAAACCAATTTGCCGTTAACGAATACCTGACAAAAAATTATCCGGATTATTTATTATTGCCACTTTTTGATGATGTGACCTGTTTAAGGGCTGTTTCAACCGGGCAGGCCGATGCATTTATTTGCCAACAGGCGGTTTCAACCTATTATATTGTCAATGAGGGCATCAGTAATTTAAAAATTGCAGGTGAAATTGATTATGCCAATGAACTCACCATTGCAAGCAGGAAAAGTCAGGATACCTTAAATGCTATTTTATCCAAAACCGTCAATAATATAAGCAAAACCGAGAAGCAAAATATTTACAGTAAATGGCTGTCCTATGAGATTAAACCGTTTTATCTTGAGGCAAGATTTTGGATCATGATTGCAACTATTTTTCTGATTGCTCTTTTTTTGATTGGGTTATTTTCCTGGATTTTGCAAAGAAAGGTCAATCAAAAAACCAACGAACTGAAAATTGCCAAAGATAAAGCAGAAGAAAATGAGTTTTTGATTCAAAAGCAATTGAAGGAGCTACAATCTTCGGAAGAGGAAATAAGGGCCACAAATGAAGAATTGGTATCAACATCCCATTCGTTACAGGAAACCATCGTGGAGCTTGTCAAAGCCAAAGAACATGCTGAAGAAAGCGACCGCCTCAAGTCGGCATTTCTTGCCAATATGAGCCACGAAATAAGGACTCCAATGAATGGCATCCTGGGTTTTTCCGAGTTATTGAAAGAACCCAACCTTGCCGGCGAAGAGAAACAAGAGTACATCGAAATCATTGGGAAAGGTGGCAGGCGAATGCTCAATATTATCAATGACATTGTTGATATTTCGAAAATTGAAGCCGGACTCATGGACGTTGAGCTAACCGGATCGGACATCAACAAGCAAATCGATTACATTTATACTTTCTTCAAACCTGAAGCAGAGACCAAAGGATTGAAGTTTTCAATCAAAAACACCTTTCCATTGAAGGAAATGATCATGATCACCGACCACGAAAAGCTATATGCAATTCTGACAAACCTGGTAAAAAATGCCATTAAATACACCGAAAAAGGTTCTATTGAATTCGGGTATAACGTTGTAGAGACGCACGGCCGTGCGTCTCTACCCATTTCCAATCGTGCGTCTCTACCCATTTCCGGCCGTGCGTCTCTACAATTTTACGTGAAAGACACTGGCATAGGGATTCCCACAGGGCGGCAGCAAGCCATCTTTGAACGTTTTATTCAGGCCGATTATGGTAACAAGAGAGCCTTTGAGGGCGCTGGTCTCGGATTGGCAATTACAAAATCGTATGTCGAAATGTTAGGAGGGAAAATTTGGGTCGAAAGCATGGAAGGGATAGGTTCAACCTTTTATTTTAACTTACCCTATAAAACTGAACAGGAAGAAAAGAGGGACATTAAAGAAGGTGTTGTTATAGAAGGAACAGGTAATCAGATTATTCAGGAAGGTTTGCGGCTTAAAATACTCATTGCCGAAGACGATGAAATATCAACAGTGTTTATTTCGAAAATTGTGGAAAAGTTTGCCAGGGAGATTTTGAAAACCTGTGCCGGAATTGAAGCCATCGAAGCCTGCCGAAAGAATCCGGATATTGATCTGGTCCTGATGGATATACAATTGCCCGAATTGAACGGTTATGAAGCTACACGGCAGATCCGACAATTTAATAACAATGTCGTTATCATTGCCCAAACCGCTTTTGCTCTATCTGGTGATAGGGAAAAGGCACTAGAGGCAGGATGTGATGAATATGTTCCAAAACCTGTGAACAAAGATGAATTGGTCAGGTTAATCCAAAAACACTTCAAAAAATAATTTGTTGAAAAACATGGAGGTAAAATATGGGTGGAGAGCGAAGAGGGAATTGGTTCCATCTTTTATTTTTCATTACTATTAGGCAATGTCATTAATCCTTGACAGCATCTCCCCAGCCCTTTCCAGTGTCTCATCATCTTTGGCAAAACAGAAACGTAGGGTTTTGTAGTCGTTGAGCTTGTGGTAAAATACAGAAACCGGTATCGAGGCGACCCCTTTCTCTTTTGTGAGCCGAACCGCCAGGTCAAAATCGTTCTCATCGGAAATTGCAGAATAGCAAAGGTTCTGGAAATAGCTTCCCTGCGACGGAATAAAGGTAAACCTTGAGTTTTTGAGACCACCGAGAAATTTGTTCCGTTTTGCTTCATAAAATGCTGAGACCGACAGATAGTTATCCGGATTCTTAAGGAAATCGGCCAAAGCCAGTTGGATAGGCGTGTTCGTGCAAAATGTCAGATATTGATGGATTTTTCGGAACTCTGCCGAAAGTTCAGCCGGTGCGACACAATATCCAATCTTCCAACCTGTTACATGGAATGTCTTCCCAAACGATCCACAGATAAAACTTCTCTCTTTCAAAACAGGATGCGTGCAGAACGATTGGTGTTTCACGCCGTTGAACACGATGTGTTCATAAACCTCGTCGCTCAGAAGGAAAATATTTGTCCCTTTAACGATTGAGGCCAGTTCCTGAAGATCATTAGCTGTTAAAACACTAGTGGCCGGATTATGGGGCGAGTTCATCACGATCATCCTCGTTTTTGAGGTGACCTTTGCCTTAACCTGCTGCCAGTTGATATTGAAATAGGGCGGTTCGAGCGTGATATAAACCGCGACTCCGCCATTCAGCTCAATGGCAGGCACATAGCTGTCGTAAGCAGGTTCAAAGACAATCACCTCGTCTCCAGGACTTACAACTGCGGCAATTGCTGCAAACAAAGCTTCTGTTGCCCCAGAAGTAATTATAATTTCCTTTTCGGGATGATAAACCGTATTGTACAACTTCTCAACCATGATGGCAATCGCTTCGCGCAAAGGTTGCACACCGCTCATGGGGGCATATTGGTTAAAACCCTTTTTCATATAGTGTTCAACCAACAGGATCAATTCGTCATCGGCTGGAAAGTTTGGGAATCCCTGCGAAAGGTTGAGGGCATTGCAATCATGTGCCAGTTTCGACATCACCGTAAAGATGGTGGTGCCGATGTGTGGCAATTTGGAATGGATCACGGGTTTTGAAGAATTTTCCATAGACCAGGATGTAAATTGAATTTCGTGCAAAAATAAAGATAAAGGATAAACAAAGGCTACTTTACCAATTTAATGTCTGTCAAAAGCTTTTTTCCAATTTGAAATGACTTCATATTAAAGTGTCCAGATGACTGTAAATGTGGTGAAATTGTTTAAACATAATCGAGATCTTGTATTCATGGTCAAAAAAAATAATTTGTGAATTCGTGGTCAGTAAATATTATGTTGTAAATACCTATAAATAGCGATACAGAATACTCATAAACAGGTATTGCCCTGTAATTTGGTGACTTATACATTTGCAAATAAAATAAATCATTTCATCATGACAAGAATTGCACAGAATCTCACCGATTTGATCGGAAATACGCCCCTCCTGGAGCTGTCGAATTTTAACAGGAAAAACAACCTGGAAGCGACCATCATCGCAAAACTCGAATATTTCAATCCTGCTGGAAGTGTGAAGGACCGCATCGGTTTTGCCATGATCGATGCAGCCGAAAAACAAGGACTTCTCAACAAAGACTCGGTGATTATTGAACCCACAAGCGGCAATACGGGAATCGCCCTTGCATTCGTAGCTGCTGCAAAAGGTTATCGTTTAATCATTTGCTTACCAGAAACATTCAGCATCGAGCGTAGGAACCTTCTCAAGGCACTTGGCGCAGAATTGGTTTTGACACCCGGAAGCGAAGGGATGAAAGGGGCCATCAAAAGGGCTACCGATCTTGCTGCAGAAACTCCAAATTCATTTTTGCCACAGCAATTCAAGAATCCGGCAAATCCTGAGATCCATCGCAAAACAACTGCCGAAGAGATCTGGCGCGATACCGATGGCGACGTGGATATCTTCGTTTCAGGGATCGGGACCGGCGGAACAATTACCGGTGTTGGTGAAGTATTGAAAGCCAGGAAACCTGGTGTACAGATCATTGCAGTTGAACCAACTGATTCACCCGTTTTATCTGGTGGAAATCCAGGCCCACATAAAATCCAGGGGATTGGAGCCGGGTTCGTACCTGATGTTCTGAACCGTAGCGTGATCGACGAGATCATCACAGTAACCAACCAGCAATCGTTTGAAACCAGTCGCCAATTGGCTCGGACAGAAGGTTTGCTTGTGGGGATTTCATGTGGTGCAGCAGCCTATGCCGCCCTGCAGGTGGCCAAACGCCCGGAAAACAAAGGAAAAAAGATCGTGGTTATTTTACCCGATACAGGCGAACGTTACCTATCGACAATCCTGTATCAGTTTGATGACGAACCGGTTAAAGCATAAAGAAATATCCTGTTGGCAATGGCAAAGATTTCAAAAAATATTACAGATTTAATCGGGAATACGCCCCTTCTTGCCCTGAACAAGATTGGAAAACTGTATAATCTTGATGCACAAATAATTGCAAAATTGGAGTCTTTCAATCCAGCACGTAGCGTAAAAGACCGGTTGGGATTTGCAATGATCGATGTGGCAGAAAAGCAGGACTGGATCGATAAAAACACGGTGATCATTGAACCGACAAGTGGAAATACCGGGATTGCCCTCGCTTACATTGCCGCTGCCAAAGGCTACCGGTTGATCTTGGTCATGCCCGATTCCATGAGCATTGAGCGCAGAAATATCCTAAAGGCATTGGGTGCAGAGGTTGTGCTGAGTCCCGGCTACGAAGGAATGGGTGGTGCTATCCGTAAAGCCACCGAATTGAAAAACAGTTTTACGAAAGCTTTTATTCCCCAGCAATTCAATAATCCAGCCAATCCTGCGATTCATCGTAAAACAACTGCACTCGAAATTTGGGAAGATACCGGTGGTAACGTCGATATTTTTATTGCAGGAGTTGGAACCGGCGGAACGATTACAGGAGTGGGTGAAGTCCTGAAAGAAAAGAACCCGAAAATTAAAATTATCGCCGTCGAACCTTCGGACTCCTCCGTTCTCTCGGGTGAAAAATCTGGCCCGCACAAGATCCAGGGAATTGGTGCAGGATTCGTCCCCAATGTTTTAAACGTCAAAATTTATGACGAGATTTTTAAAGTAAGGAACGAAGATGCTTTCACCGTCAGTCGGGAACTGGCCCGGAATGAAGGTTTACTGGTTGGGATTTCATCAGGAGCGGCTGCTTATGCTGCCATTCAGGTTGCCAGACGCCCCGAAAACAAAGGAAAACAAATTGTGGTCATACTTCCGGATACCGGTGAGCGATACCTTTCAACGGCACTTTACCAGTTTGATAAGGAGGGTGAAGGTCCCAAAGTGAATCCCGATGGAAACAATGTGATCTGATTCTGGTTATATTTGTTCCGAAAGTAAATATTAAAAAAATGAGTACAATTCAGGTAAACGGTAAAGTTCAGGAGGTAAATGCTCCCATCGCGTTGATCGATCTGATCAAGGCCAACAATGTGGAGCAGCCCGAAATGGTGTCGGTTCAGGTAAACGGCGAATTTGTGGGACGCGAAAATTTCAGCACATTTCTTGTCAACAGTGAAGATGAAGTTGATTTTCTTTATTTTATGGGAGGAGGCTCGCGATGTTGAAGCCCAAAGGGTTTTCGACAAGGATCATACACACTCCTTATGCCAAGGATGATGTCAACCGTGCATTGCACCAGCCCATATACAGCAATTCAGCTTTTGATTTTGAGTCGGCAGAACAGATGGAACTTGCCTTTCAGGGACGTATTCCTGTACATGCTTACTCCCGCATTACCAATCCGACAGTTGAAAATCTGGAACTTCGGATTAAACAAATAACAGGTTCTTTGAATGTTACGGCGTTAAGTTCAGGTATGGCCGCCATATCGAACGTGATCCTTCTGCTCGCTTCGACAGGAAGCAACATCATCGCTTCTCACCATTTGTTTGGCAACACCTATGTTTTCTTTGAATCCACAATCAAAGACTTTGGCATTGAAACAAGGTTTTGTGACCTCACAAATTCTGAAGAGGTAAGGGCGAAAATCGACAACAAGACGGTGGCTGTTTTTGTGGAGACAATCACGAATCCGCAATTGGAAGTCGTTGATCTGGCAGAATTGTCACGTGTTGCCCATGAATGCAATGTCCCGCTGATTGCTGACTCAACTCTTACACCACCCAATGTTTTTAATGCCAAATCTTTTGGTGTTGATATTGATGTGATTTCAAGCACCAAATGCATTTCAGGCGGGGCAACAAGTGTGGGTGGACTGATTGTCGATTACGGCACTTTCGACTGGAGCAAATCACCAAAATTGGCTTCCCTGTCCAAACGTTTCGGGCCATTTGCCTTCAATTATAAATTGAGGCGCGAGATCTTCCGAAACCTTGGGGCATGCATGTCACCATTTGCAGCTTATCTGCAAAGCCTCGGACTGGAAACACTTCAGCTCCGTTTTGAGAAAGCGGCCAATAACTGTCGGGAGTTGGCTGAGTTTCTTGAAACACTTCCTGAGGTTAAAGCAGTGAATTATCCTGGTAAGGAGGGGTCGAAATTCTATGAGATCAGCAAAAAGCAGTTTGGGGAATATCCGGGTGCGATGCTCACCTTCGATTTTGAATCAAGGGAAGCTTGTTTCACGTTTATCAACCGTCTTGAGCTGATCAAACGTGCCACCAATGTTTACGACAATAAATCACTGATCCTCCATCCGGCATCCACAATCTATTGCGATTTTGATGCCCAGAAACGGAAAGCCATCGATGTCAGCGATTTATCTATACGCCTTTCGTTGGGCATAGAAGATCCGGAAGATTTGAAAAACGACATATTACAAGCACTGGCATAGGGCTTGGGGCAGGGAGCGGGGAGCAAAGCGCAAGGAGCAAGGAGCTTGTGGCAGGGAGACCGGAGAAGGGAGAAGGGAGACCGGAGAAGGGAGAAGGGAGACCGGAGAAGGGAGACCGGAGAAGGGAGACCGGAGAAGGGAGACCGGAAAACGGAGAATTGTCTGAAAATTCTTGGATTTTTGGAGAATCTGAGGATTCATATTGGCACATTCAATACACCGTAGGTGTTATACTTATGTAGAAAAGGAGATGTTCCGGGGAAATGAGGCGCAATCAGGATGTAATAAAAAGAATTACAGATCAGTGCGCCGCAAAGCAAAAGAAGAATATCGTAAAAACGAATGCTGGAGATTGGAAAACATGAATTGGAAACGGCTACACATCTAAAGCACGTGCAGCTAAGCCAATCGCCAGTTGCCAGCCGCCAGTAGCAAATATTAAAGAGCAAATATTAAAAAAAGCATGGATTTTACAGAAGATCAGATACATCGGTACAGTCGTCACATAATCCTTCAGGATGTTGGGGTCGAAGGTCAGGAAAAAATCAGCAATGGAAAGGTGTTGATCGTGGGTGCCGGAGGATTGGGTGCACCGGTTGCACTTTACCTGGCAGCGGCAGGTGTCGGGACCATTGGCATCATTGATGGTGACGTGGTCGATTTGTCGAACCTGCAACGTCAGGTGATCCATTTCACAGCAGATGTCAACAAAGCAAAAGTGCTTTCGGCCAAGGAGAAGATCAACCAGTTAAATCCGGATGTTAAGGTCATTACCTATCAGGAGTTATTGACAGCTGCAAACGCAATCGATATTATCAAAGACTACGATTTTATCGTCGATGGCACCGACAATTTCCCTGTAAAATTCCTGATCAACGATGCCTGTGTGATGGCAGGAAAACCATTTTCGCACGGAGGAATCCTGCGTTTCGACGGTCAAACCATCACAGTTGTACCGGGATCAGCCTGTTACCGTTGTGTCTTTCATGCGCCACCTCCACCCAATGCCGTTCCAACCTGTTCACAGGCCGGAGTTTTAGGGGCAATTGCAGGCATATTAGGTACAATCCAGGCTACTGAGGTTTTGAAATATTTAACCGGTGTTGGGGAGTTGCTCACCAACCGGCTCCTGACCTTCAACGCCAAAACAATGGAATTCAGGACGATCAAAGTCAAGCACAACCACAAATGTTCAGTTTGCGGCGATCATCCAACAATCACTGAATTAATAGATTACGAGCAGGCTACCTGTGAATTGAAAAGTAAACAATAAATTATGGGAATCACTGAATTTGCACTTAAAAATCAACCAAAAGAGACAAAGAAGCTTTCGCTGATCTGTTTCAGCGGCGACTTCGACAAACTGGTAGCGACCTTTACCCTGGCCACAGGGGCTGCCGCAGTGGGCTATGAAGTCAATATCTTCTTTACCTTCTGGGGACTTGACGCAATCAAAAAGAAACAGGGACGTGCGTTTGTTGGGAAGGGTTTCCTTCCAAAACTCTTTGGGTTTTTTATGGGAGGGTTGGGAAGTTCCCCGGTAAGCAGGTTGAATTTCTGTGGATTGAGCCCCATCATTTTCAGGTACCTGATGCGCAAGAGAAATGTCGCCACACTCGAAGAGTTGGTTGAAGCCGCCAAGGCATTGGAAATCAATCTTTACGCATGTGAAATGGCAATGCATATCCTCGGTCTCGAAAAAACCGACTTTATCCATGAAGTGAAGGATGTCCTTGGAGTAGCCACTTTCCTCGAACTCTCCGAAGGTGGAAGGACGATGTTTATTTGAAAACTGCCAGTCGCAAGTTACCAGTCGCCAGCCGCTCAATTATTAATTACAAATATTATTTTTCATAAATGTCAACAGTCCAATTAGATATCACAAAAGAGCATTGTCCGATGACTTTTGTAAAAACGAAGATCCAACTCTCAAAGCTGAAACCAGGGGATATCCTGGAAGTGCTGCTTACCGAAGGTGAACCACTTCAGAATGTGCCAAGAAGTTCCAGGGAACAAGGTTTCAACGTCCTGGAAGTATCCCATGTTCAGGGCAATGTCCATCGGGTTCTGATTCAGAAGTAGTGCTGCTGGCTACTGGCGGCTGGTTACTGGCAACTGGCTATGACTCCTTTTCAAAAGAGGATCATCTTTCAAGGATAAATTGCCAGCTGCAAGTTGCATGCCGCCAGCCGAAATCTGAAGACTGCCAGCCGCCAGTTGCAAGCTGCCAGCCGCATAAAATAGGGAGCATTAAACGATATTAAACCCAAGATAATGTTAAGAATATCACAACAAGTTTTAGACGGAATCATCGATCATGCCCGGAATGGTTTGCCTGAGGAAGTGTGTGGTTACCTCGCAGGAACTGATGGGGAAGTTACCCGACAATTCAGGTTGACCAACATGGACCACAGCAATGAACATTTTTCGTTCGATCCTGCTGAACAGTTTCAGGCTGTCCGTGAGGTGCGTAAGGCCGGTTTGCAGATATTGGCAAACTATCACAGCCATCCCGAATCACCGGCACGGCCATCTGTTGAAGATATCCGTTTGGCTTATGATCCTGAAATCAGTTATGTGATTGTTTCAATGGCTGCCGAATTGCCCGATGTAAAATCCTTTCTGATCCGCAAGGGTGAAGTTGAAAAGGAGGAGATTGTGGCTTTTGAATAAGAAAGAACGTTAGTTTCATCAGTATAAATTCAAAAGCGACTGGCAATTGGTTTCTGGCGACTGGCAAAAACAACTAACCATTTGAATTACCTGCCAGAATAGTTTTAAAATTTAAGGTTTCAATCAGTGCTAAATTTAGCAAACATAACGGGGGATATTTTCCTCTGAGTGAAAAATATTGTCCTGAAAATTATTGTTAAAATAGACATATAGAATTAAATTTGAATTAGTTACAAAGTAATACCGAAGTATCATGGCAAAAAATGATTTACAAAGAAGCGTCACCACGGCAACAGCCCGTCAGTTAGCCACAACGACCAAAACCGGACCGCAAATGGGGTCGATTACCCCACGATTGTTGTTAAAACTCCTTCCCTGGGTCCAGGTTGATTCGGGTACCTATCGCGTGAACCGGACAAAAGTGGAGCTCAAAAAAGCTGAGCGGATCGAAATCGAATACCTTGAGGGCATTCCCTCCTTTCGAGCCGATTCGTTGCGCCGGATCCCACTATTCTCTAATATTGATGTGGAAATTGTAAATCGTCTGGCAAAACGTTTTGTCATTGAAGAGGTAGAATTGGGTAACAACCTAATTATTGAAGGCGAAGACCGCCAGAAATTTTTTATCATCGCCTCAGGTCAGGTCGAAGTCCTGAGCAAAGGTCACCATGGTGAGGAACTCCGTGTTGGGTTATTGTCGCAAGGGGAATATTTTGGTGAAGCCGACCTGATCTCGGATAAATCTTCGTCTGTGACGGTCCGCTCCATCACTCCGGGGATTTTCTTTACGTTGAGCAGTACCGAATTGGAGACCATCACCAAGGAAGTTCCCGATTTTCGTGAGCAGTTCCAGAAAGCAGTTGACGAACACCTTCGTTTAAAGGCAACTGTCAACACACATGGTGAGAAGCACATCGACCTTGTTTCCGGTCATGAAGAGGACAATATCATTCCCGAAACCTACATCGACTACGAAGAGAACCCACGCGAATATTCGCTCAACACACTTCAAACCATAGTAAGGGTCCACACCCGTGTTTCCGATTTGTACAACAATCCGTACAACCAGCTCGAACAACAGATGCGATTGAGCATCGAAAGCATCAAGGAGCGGCAGGAGTGGGAACTGATCAACAACAAGACTTTCGGTCTGTTGAACAGTGTGGAACCGGGATACCGCATCAGTACACGTTATGGTGCCCCAACCCCTGACGATCTGGATGAATTGTTATCGCTGGTCTGGAAAAACCCTACTTTCTTTATCGCGCATCCACGGGCCATTGCAGCTTTCGAGCGTGAATGTACCTGGAGGGGTGTACCACCGGTCACAACCAATATCTTTGGGATTCCGGCAATTTCATGGCGCGGCGTCCCTGTTGTACCAAGCGATAAGCTCGAAATCAAAGGGCAGTACCTGACCAATCGTGGCGTAGGCACAACCAGCATTATCCTCGTAAGGATTGGTGAAAATGAGCAGGGTGTCGTTGGATTGCAGCAGTCGGGGATTCCGGGTGAAATTGCACCCAGCCTTTCTGCCCGATTGATGGGATTGGACAAATTTGGTGTTGCTTCCTACCTGCTGACCAAGTATTTCTCCCTCGCTTCGTTGACCGATGATGCGATTGCTGTACTTGAAAATGTGGAAGTTGGTTATTATCACGACTATCAGCACCGCAACAGCATCGAAAAATAATTCCTTTAAATGCGACTATTATGCCAATAGAAACTCAGCAGTTTGATTATTTCAACAGTGATGTTGAACTGCCCGGTATCGGGCAGTTAAGACAGATTGCGTCCGAACATTGTCCATTGGGGGAGGATCAACCTGGTTTACAATTGATTGAAGATAACGACCTCAACCTCAATTCGGTCTATGAATCGTTTGACCGGATTGCAGGAATCGGAGGATTTCAGGGAACTGCGGGTCATGCGCCAAATTTTGATCCGGGAAAATTTTCGGGTGGATTGCCGGTAGGCGATGAATTAAAATCGCTGCTAAACAAAAATCACAACAACAATTTGCAATCTGCTGCAGAACAGGGGTTTGCCTCTTCAACCTTTTCGGATTATTCTTTTGGCCGTGACCAGCAACTGACCTACAACACCCGTGATACGTTTGACATCCTTTCGATCCGCAAAGATTTTCCGATCCTGCAACAAAAGGTAAACGGCAAAGACCTGATCTGGTTTGACAATGCCGCGACGACCCAGAAACCTCACAGCGTGATCAATGAGATTGCCCGGTTTTACGAACAGGACAATTCGAACATCCACCGTGCAGCCCATACACTTGCAGCACGTTCGAGCGATGCCTATGAAAAAGCACGCGAGAAGGTGAAAAATTTTATCGGGGCATCGTCAACGGAGGAGATTATTTTCGTCCGTGGAACGACCGAAGGGATCAACCTGGTGGCGCAGACTTTTGGCCGAAAGTTTATCCAGCCCGGTGACGAGATCATCATTTCGACACTTGACCATCACGCCAATATTGTTCCCTGGCAGCAGCTTGCAAAGGAGAAAGGGGCAAAACTACTGGCCATCCCGATCAACGACAATGGTGACATCATCCTCGAAGATTACGAAAAACTGCTCGGGCCACGCACCAAAATTGTTTCCGTGAGCCATGTCAACAACACTTTCGGGACCATCCTTCCGGTGAAAGCGATTGTCGATCTTGCAAAACGATGGGGCGCAAGGGTATTGATCGATGGGGCACAATCTGTCGCACATACACCGATCAATGTTCAGGAACTGGGCGCCGACTTTTTCGTTTTCTCAGGACATAAAATCTACGCACCCAACGGGATAGGTGTTGTCTATGGAAAAAAGGAGCTTCTTGAAATCATCCCTCCCTGGCAAGGTGGAGGGAATATGATCAAGGATGTACGGATTGAAGAGACTGTTTTTAACGATCCGCCTGCAAAGTTTGAGGCAGGGACACCCAATGTTGCCGATGCCGTTGGATTGGGTTTCGCGCTCGATTATGTGAGCCGACTTGGGATTCCCAATATATCGAAATACGAACATGGGCTCACCGAATACGCTCGTGAAGAACTGGCAAAGATCAACGGGTTGCGGTTGATCGGAAATCCAAAAGAAAGGGTAAGTGTCGTCTCCTTCGATTTAAAAAATATCCCCACTCCCGAAGTTGGCCGTTTGCTCGACCTTGAAGGGATTGCCCTGCGTGCCGGTCACCACTGTGCCCAGCCGGCCTTGAGGAGGTTGGGTGTCGAAGCCACAGTCCGACCATCGTTTGCGTTTTACAACACCAAAAGCGAAATAGACAGGTTGGTGACGGCTATTCGTAAGATACAGTATATCAGATGAATATTTTATCTGCAAAAAACACCAAATTCCGCTAAAGTGCAAGTGTCCCGATAGCATTAGGAGGAATTTGGTGCCTTTTAGCACTGCTGACAATTATTTGAAATTCAAAGGTTGTTTTGATAAATAATTACGGCTTGTCAGTAAACAACAATTCATGTTTTCCTGATCTAAATGTCATCCACTCCCTGGGTTTAATCCACTTGAACTTATTATCTATAAGCATTTTAATGAATTCATTTTCATAATTGCGCTTAAGGCAATCTGATTGGTTTAAGGCAAATTGGCCAAAGACAACGGAGTCCTGATCTGCTTCATATTCCCCGGTAAAGTTGGAACAGCCGCCAAAACCGGAAAACCTTTTCTCAAAGGGATCAAATTCCAAATAGGGCCTACTTTGATCGGGTGGGAACAGAACTCCATTGATCGGCAATTTGTCAATAGACGAAAGGTACCACCTTCCAACCAATAAATATTCACCCAGGCATTTTCCACCACCTGTATATTCAGCCGTTTGGTTTACAGACTTTTTTGATAAAGAAATGGTTACGGTCCAAGGAAATGTGTAATTGTTAATGGTGTCCAGATATGTTCTTTGAACGGCCGAAATCTTAATCCGATTCGACTCATTGAACGCTTCAATCATCATTTTTTCTGCATTCTCCACATATTTTGTGACAGTACTAAACATACCAGCAAATTGTGTTTTTCCTTCAATTGTAAAATGAAACGATTTGTCATTGCCAATATCTAATCTCCAGGCTGGCTGAAAACCATAAGCTGCAAACCTATAGCCATGCGAAGCCATAGGATACCACGCCTTTTTTATATCATCCTTTGTGAAGGAATAAAAATGAAAACTTGAAAATAATGGGGATTTGTCCTTTTTGTGTTTATAAATCAGACTGTCGCGATAAAACCTAAGGCTTATTTTCTCCCCGTTCACATTGGTTAACAGCAGGATGGAGTCGGTTGTTAACAACCATTTTCCTTTTTCATATTTTTGTTCAGGATGAGGACTTGCAATGATCATATGGTCTCCAAGAAAGGAAAAAGTATGGTCTGCATAAAATGAATAATTGCAATCAAGTCCAGCACAGTCCTTGCACGGTAAGATCCCGCTCCAGGATCCCAACATTTTCATCTGTTGTTTTTCCGGGGCAGGATTTTCATGTTTAGGCGAACAGTTTACCATCAAGAGGACTATCCACCACCCAAATAAAAAAGTAACGAACTTTTTTGGCTGCATCTTCAAAAGTTTTAGGCAATACGATGTAAAGGTAAAAAATTTCGCCAGTTTGGATCTTTTTGTTAAAGTTAAAGACGCGGCATTTCTAATTATGGTGAAATTAGGTGTTGAGTAAGTTTAAAGAGAAAAAAGGACCTAATCCAATTCATATTATATTGCGTAACAAAAAGTAACATTATATAAAGTTTTAACTACATTTGAAAACTAAATTATAAACTATGAAATTAAGAATTCACGGGGATAATATTATCGAATGTGAAAGAGCGTTAAAACTAATCGTATCGGCTTATAAAGCAACCGCTTTCATAAAACCATGTAGCATTTTTATGCCACTTTTTGGTATTAGTATTAAAGATAAAGAATTCTTTGAAGTTGAATTATTAGGTGGACATGACCGATGGAATGTCAATATTAATGCTGAATTAGCAAAATGTGGGGCACCAATTCGAGAGGCAACTGACGCATATATTACAAGGGTCAGTGAAGACACCAAATCCGAGGAGCTTTTATTTGCCATGGAATTCTGTAGTGCCCTACCTGCAGGTAATAATGCCTGGCAAAGAAATGGAAGAGCAGTCACCTGTGCTGAGATCGGAATACCATACTTTTATTTCGCTGAAATTGGCGGCGTTGAATTGGATGCAAACAGAAATGTAAAAGCACCGCGTTTTCCTAATCCGATAGTACCCTTCTCATATTTGACATCTTCCAAGGCATTAAAGGTTGTAAGCGTCCCAATTTATGAAGCACATCCCGCAATAACAAATTCACTCCGAAAAAAATTCACACCCATATTTGGTGTTGAGGCAAGTTTAGATCTAATAAGATGTATTTTAGATAAAACACAAATTAGCGATGCCTTTGATTTGTTAATTGAAAAAGGAACTATTCTTGTAAAAATTCTTTCTGATGATAGAAAGCGATTTGATACATTTCGTTCGATGGAATGGGAGGAGTTCTTGAAGATTTCAACCGGCCAGAAAAAGGCTGAATGGATTAAAAACAATCCTAATAAACAAGTTTGGAAAAAGAAATCTTCCGACAAAGTTAACATAACCAGCACCTTTAAAAAGTTACTGTCTGATACTCAAAATCTTGATTGCCTGTCAATTGGTGCAAAAGAAATTCCTATTTGCCTAATAGCCGATGGCAATGTGAAAAAATTCTCTGACCTCCTAAAAAAGACATATCAAGATGATGCTATAAAAGTACTTGCAAATTCCATTGAGAAAAAGAACAAACCTTTTATTGTTGTTTGGATAACGGGATTTAAACCACGTGGGGATGATTCACGTCCTGACAGAGGCCTTGTGCCACTGGCAAGAATGTTGTTCGGGAATGACATTGATATACTGACAATTGTTTACGGTCCTGCAGTAAAGCAAACTTGGAAAACCTTTGTAGAAAATCCATCAAAACTCGCCACTAACAATGGACTATGGCAGGCCGTACTAAATCTAAGTAATTATGTATTAGCCGATAGTAGTACATCCGAATATGGGGTTTTAACACATATGATTGATAGAGATTTGGTAAGAAAAAAAGTAAAAGTTGAATTTAATACTGCCAAACCAAATGGATCTTTTTCTGAACATGATGTTGATACCGCGATACATAATTTGTTTTCAAGGAAATTAAGTACAAATATTTTTGAATCAATGTGTAACCCTCCTGGTGGTGATTGGAGCGGTATTTCATATTGGGATTTCGCAAAAAAAACTGAATATCGATGGACTTCTTTACCTAGGGTTTCGGCAACCAAGGCAAAACGCCCAGACCATATAATTCAAATCCACACAAAAGAAGGGAATGTTTTTCTTGTGATAGAATCTAAAAACAATGCTAAAGATTTAGATGAAAATATTGGCAACCGGTTAACAGAATACGTGAAAGTATTATTTAAAATTGCGCCAACCGCATATAAAGAACCAAAATCGGAATGGAATCTTTTCGGTGGCAAACAATCTCCCTTGCCTGATCCGGTTTCGATTTCAGGAGGTGCGTTTTGTTATAAAAATTTGGACGAAATGAAGTCTTCTTTGAAAATTGGAAAACTTGATTTCGTCTTTGCATTTGAGTTCCATGACAACGAATTGCCAACAATTGGGCATTTATTAATTTCAGACAAAAACCAATTCTTGAGAAACATATTGATTAACGTCAGTTCTCAGTTCGGCAGTAGGTTTGAAATTAAAATATACTGATTCGTAAACTGCATCAACAGTTGTCTTCATGATTTTGGTAAATGGAGAATTTCCTGTTTTTATTTCTGTTTTATGCAGAAAGATCTCCTTTGGTAATTGGTAGTCGTATTCGCGGCTACCAGCTACTCCATCAAAGGTTAGGATCCATTTTGCCCCAACAGAATTTAATCTTTCTAATTCACAATAAAACTGCTCGAGGACAAATTCAGTTTTTGTATATCTATCTTTTGTGCCACCATAGGGAGGGTCGAGAAAAACAAAATCATTTTTATTGGCATCGGCAAGAGTTTCTCGATAATCACATTCCCTAAATTCAACATCTTTAATAAAATAGCTCCATTTCAAAATAATTTCCTTGAAACTTTTCGGGTTAATCCCAGGCCTATTTTTATGCATGGAGTTATTAAACTCTCCATTGTTATTATACCTGATTAACCCGTTGACACAAGTTCTTGTTAAAAACAGAAAATCAAATTCGTTTTTAGTTTTATTAAAGCTGTCCCTTACTTCATAAAAAACCCCGTGACCATCGCTTTGCAGCCGATCCCATCGATTTTTATATTCATCAGCAACTTGTTCCGGGTTAGTTTTTATTTGATTCCAGAGCCTTACCAATTCGGGAATTATGTCACTTGCTACTGCTTTAGGGATTTGTCTGAACGGCAACATTGAACCTCCACCTATAAAAGGCTCAATATATCTTTTCTGATTACTAATGTAGCGGCACAATTCTGGAGCTACCAATCTTTTGCTGCCTGACCATTTTATAACAGGTTCCAGAATATTTCTAGGTATTATCATATTAATTGCAATTGACTATTAACATTGCTTTCTTCAAACTCGATGCGCTTTATGGCCAGGTCGAAATACTCTTCATTCGTTTCAAAGCCTATGGAGTGCATCCCATATTTTAACCCAGAAATCATTTCGGTTCCTGAACCTGCGAATGGTACAAGTAATTTACCTCCTTTAATCCCTGAAATCATAAGTAACCTGTCAGCTACCCTTAGAGGCTTCTGGGTCGGATGATTTCCAAATATCAACTCTTCTTTACCTTTGTTATTTGGTATATCCCATACAGTTCTTAGTTGTTTATCGGCTTCTTTTAAATTATCACCTGCAAATTTTGCCCTCTTAACATCGTCATAGTTAAAATTGTATTGGCGTTTGTCCCCACCTGTATGCACCCATAAAATTGTTTCATGGCTTGCAGTTAATCTTCTTGCAGACAAATTCGGAAAGGCATTTCGTTTATACCATGCGACTTCATTTATAATTTCTAAGCCTAAAATTTGACATACAACATTTACAAATCCTGAATTATGATAAGTGGAGTGAATCCAAATTGAGCCTGTTGGCTTTACCAACCTTTTAAGTTCTTTTAACCAAAGGTAGCTTGATTTAAATATTTCATTTCCAGTTAGTAAGTCCCATTCTTCATTGTTCAACTTCCAATTGCCGCCAAATCCATTCAGTTTTTTACTGCTGTCATAATTCCATTTGGCACTTGTCGCTGCACCATAAGGGGGGTCACATATTGCCAAATCCACAGAATTGTCTTGCATAACTGCCATGCCTTCAAGGGCATCCTGCAAGTATAGTTCAAAAGTGTCCTTTATTAACTCTTTCATTTTTTTAAATATGGTGTAAGTTGTTCCATTACTAAGCTTACCGCTTCATATGTAGTATCGGTTATCCCAAATTCTTTGATAATTTTTTCAGCAGTTGCCTTAATTTTTAACTCAGATTCAGAAATATTAAAATGCTTTGCCAGTTTTTTTATCTGTTCCTCAGTAGGCAGGCGTTCACCTCTTTCAAGTTTACTAATAAGAGGGGAGTCAATATCAGTACCTTGCGAAACTTGGTGCAAAGTCTGTCCATTTGTCTTTCGCAAATCCCGTAAAAACCGTCCTAATTCTGATTGAATTATTTCCATTTTGCCATTTTTTGTACTGTCAGCATTTGACAAATATACGAATTTATTTTTGAAATCCAAAATTGTTAGTTCTTTAATTGTCGTTCGCAATAATAAAACCTACTTTTGAGAAAACTTTAAATTTGGTTGCATCATAGGGTTAGGTAAAAGAGGTTTAATTACTTAATATAAAATATTCATTATGAAGAAGTTCGAAATAATAAATAACAATTGGATCCATCAGTTTGCATTTAAAGGAGATAGCTCCGATGTAATCCAGCACAATCAATTTATGAAAATAAGCTCAGTTTCATACATGATTTCAAAATCGCTCTACCCTGGAGACAAATTAGAGCATTTTATCGCAATTCGAAATGATGGTGGTCAAGAGTTATGTTTGAATTACAGTAAAGTTGAAGGAGATCAATACAAAGCTGATTTATTATTTTTAAGTGAATTACTTTTGAAATAATTAATTGTGCACTTTCGGAAATACGTTAGGAACTTTGCCGACACTATTTTCCAAAATCGCTATTTTTTCAAAGGACATAACACATACGTTATGCACAATCTGGCATGGCAATGAAGTAGAACCAATTCAATCAAATGATATGTATAAGATTTTTTGTGTTTGTTTCCTGATGGCAATCCTTGGCATTTCATGTCAAAACTCTGGAAAACAGAAGGCTCCTGTCAAAGAAAGTATTCCTGAAGTACAAAATCAGAAACCGGAAAATTCGCTGCCCGATATTACCGGTGTGTACAGGTTGCCCGAAACGCACTGCGATCTCGTGATTACCTTTATCAAGGAGGCCAATGGTTTCAGGTACTACATCAAAGGCGAACACCTTGATGTTGAGGGAAAAGCTGTTGTTTCATCAGAACAGGGGGAGATTTATGTAACTTTTGATGGCCCTACCGGTGGGAACAACAAACCGAATACCCTCAGCGGTCTTTATACCAACAATACCCTGACTATTCAGAATACCGGGAATGCCCAGAACCAATACACTTTTTTTGAAGATTGTCCCGACAAATACCTGGAATTTAAAAAGAACTAGATGTCCTAATTTTGTTTATGGTATATTATTAAATCATTGTAAGTTAATTAGTTGAATTTAATCCCACCTGCCCCCCTTTGGGGAAAGGGGGAGTTCTTCAGATAAAATTTGTCACCTTTCAAATGCGTTGACATATGCTAATTGACTGTTATTTCTGTATAACTATCTTAGTCCTTTAAACTGTTTGCGATACTGAGAAGGGGGCATGCCAATGATCCGCTTAAACTGCTTGTTGAAATGGCTGAGGTTGTTAAAACCACTGTCAAAACCAATCTCTATGATACTTAATTCATTGTCCATTAATAGATTACATGCCAATTCTATTTTAATCTGATTAAGGTACTCAAATAGGGTCGTGCCAGTGTTCTCCCTGAAAAATCGGCACAACGACCCTTCTGCCATATTCACCAGGTCCGCCAACGCCTTCAGGTTGACCTCTTCGCGGTAATTGTTCATCAGGTATTCATGGATCGTGGCAATCCGCTTGTTTCCGGGATTAAACCGTTTTCTCAGATAATCTTCGCTTGCCAGGGCGATATTGGATTGGCTTTCCCCGATAATGTCCATCATCCTAAAAAACTGCACCATCCTCTCGAAATTTTTCAGGTAAGGCAGTTGAAGCATAATCTCACTGACTTCATTGAGCGTTTGGTCCACAATCTGGATTCCCCTTTCCGAAAGTTCCATTGCTTTCTTTACATTTTTAAATTCGGGCAATGCCAACAATTGAACTGACAGCACGTTGGAGGTAAACTGAAGGAAAACCATTTCGAGCGTCCGGTTCGAGAATACACGCGGTTCTTTATCGGCGATCCAAACATGCGGGAGGTTGCGCCCCAAAAATACAAGGTCGCCTGGCTGAAATTCTTCGATCGAATCGGCAACGATCCGCTTACCTGTGCCTTCTGTAATAAAGCTGATTTCAAAATTGTTGTGGTAATGCCAGGTGCTTTTCTCCAGGTTGTCCTGAAAAACGCCAATAAAAAATGATTCATTCTCCTTTAACAACCGTGTTTCGAGTAAAGCTGTCATTGTGGTATCTGATGAACAAAGATTAAATCAAATGTGAATATAGCACCGAAAGTAGTAAATATTGACGTGGATTTCACGAGCTGTACCGGTTATTTTTGTCAACTGATGAATAACCAATAACTAAGAAGTATAACAATGAATGAATTGATCGAAAAACTGCTGGAAGCTGTCGAATTTGGGAAAGTTGACCTGAAATCCCCTTATCCACCTCAACTCAGAGGACAGGATGGCTCCTTTGAACTTACACAAAAAGCAATTGAGACTGGAATTAACCCCCAGCTGATCCTCGAATCTGCTCTGATCCCTGCCATGGAAAGGGTAGGAAAGAAATTTTCCGAGAACAAGATTTTTGTCCCACAGATGCTGATGTCGGCCAAAGCGATGGGGGCTTCGATGGTACAGTTGAAACCATTTTTTGCATCGGGAAGCATAAAAACAAAAGGGACTTTTATTATCGGGACGGTAAAAGGTGACCTGCACGACATCGGCAAAAACCTGGTCGCCATGATGGTGGAAGGTGGTGGTTGGTCGATTATCGATTTGGGTGTGGATGTCAATGCTGACCGTTTTGTCGAGGCGTTGGAAAACAATCCCGGAGCAGTGATCGGTCTATCTGCCCTTTTGACCACCACAATGGTCAATATGGGTGAAATTGTTACAAGGATCAAAGCTCAAAATGCCGATACGAAAGTATTGATCGGAGGCGCACCTGTCAATGATGAATTTTGCAGGAAAATTGGTGCCGACTTTTATGCGCCTGATCCCCAGAAGGCCGTTGAATATTTGAATAAACTTGCTTCTTAAACTTCATTTCTCATCTAACAAATTAATATCATTATTGCCACAAAGACACTAAGACCCTAAGATTCACAAAGTAATGGTTTGTTTTGGTGAAACTTTGTGCCTTGGTTTTTTGGTGGCAGAAACACAACATCATGAAATACAAGAGCTTAATTATAAATAATCCTGAAGATCTGATGTTCGGGATTGCCCCAAAACCAGTAAAGACACGGCGCGGACTGGAAATCGGTGGAGGACAGGTCTATGCCGAACTGAATTTTACCCTGCCGATCATGAGCATCAACGAGGGTACGTTGAAGGAGGTTTACAACCATTACCGCGAGATTGCCGAAGGGGCCCTCGAACATGCCGTACACTTGAATTCCAAAGGAGTAGTCCTCGAATTTGAAACCCTGCTTGAGATGACCAAAACACCTTCAATCGGGGTGGAGATCGTAAAAATCATGAATGACATCTGTGAAGAGTACTACCAGAAACATGGGTTGGCCTCCGAGATCAGGTTGACACCTAACGATTTGAGGGAATTTGAACGCCCTGCCCTGCAACGCACTTCAAAATTCCTCGAACCTATGGTTGAACTCTTTGAGCGTGGCATGATGGCAGGAGGAGACCTGTTATCGATAGAGAGTACGGGAGGAAAAGAGGTCTCGGACGAAGCGCTCATGATGTGCGATGTGAAAGGTGTCCTGTTTGCTTTGGCAGTCTTGGGTGTCAGGGATATGCAGTTTCTATGGGGAAAAATAGTGTCGTTGGCCAATAAACATGGGAAAATTGCCGCCGGGGATTCGGCCTGCGGATTTGCGAATACGGCCATGGTGCTGGCCGAAAAGAAATATATCCCGAAGGTATTTGCAGCGATGGTGCGTGTAATTTCAGTGGTCAGGTCGATCGTGGCCATGGAACAAGGGGCTGTTGGTCCTGACAAGGACTGTGGCTATGAAGGGCCATTCTTAAAGGCAATTACAGGGATTCCCATTTCGATGGAGGGAAAGACATCTGCCTGCGCACACTTCAGCCCGCTTGGAAATATCGCCTCAGCTTGTGCCGACCTGTGGAGCAACGAGTCGGTCCAAAATATCAAGCTCCTTTCGGGAATGGCCCCAACGGCCTACCTCGAACAACTTGAATACGATGCCCGTTTGATGAACGAAGCCTTGCGGGCAGGGAAAATGCACTGCTCAATCCTGCAACAACTTTTGGTCTCCTCCGATATCTACACCGATCCGCAGGCTTTGATCCTTGCACCCGAGAATGTCATCCGGATTTCAAAAGCGATTGTCAAAGGCGATTCGTATGTTGCCAATGCCCGTGATGGAGCCCTTACCGCTTTGGATATCATTGAAGAAGCCTTACTTTCCGGTAAAATGAAACTTCCGGAAATGGAAACAAGTTTCCTTCCGATCTTCCGCGACGACCTGAACTCAATCCCCGATAGCGAAAATGATTTTATAGCGATGATGCTGCCGATGTTGGATCCTGGTAAGTTTATCCTTTCTGAATACGGGTTGTGACCTGGCGGCTGGCTTTTGGCCACTGGCGGCTGGCTTGGTTGAGTGCAGGGATATTGTTAAGTTTGCATGGCTAAATTGGTTGTGATTGAAATTTGAAGATATAAACACATTTGAACCACAATCAAAGCAAGTCGCCAGTTGCCTGAAGCCAGTAGCCAGCTGCAAGCAGCCAGTTGCTTGGCACCAGTTACCAACCTCCAGCAATTTTAGTGTGAAACGATAACTTCGCTAGCCATTTATTCAATTTGATATAAAATCCTTTTGTATTGATAATTATGGGAAATATCCTTTAAAAGGTGCAGCGCACCGGTTATATTTGTAGATTAAGAAGATGCATTCATTCAGGAGGTGCAGCGCACCGGGATATTTCTCCAACAAGGCATGATATTTCGGTGCTCTGCACCTTTTATTAAACGATCAGATTATTTTCTACAAATATTTCGCAGCGCTGCTGCTTCCTGCAAAAAGCAACAAATGAACGCAATTCCCGTCAACATCATCTCCGGTTTCCTGGGATCGGGGAAGACCACCTCCATTATCAGGCTTTTGGGACAACGAACAGCCAATGATTCGTGGGCGATCATTATCAATGAATTTGGAAAAGTCTCGATCGATGCCCAGACCTTAAGCCATTCTGGTTTAAACAGTTCTGACCTGTTTGATATCTCGGGGGGATGCATCTGTTGTTCAGCCAAAATCTATTTTCGTGAAGACCTTGAGAAAATTGTCGAATCGGGCAAATACAACCGGATCGTTATTGAACCCAGCGGTTTAGGGGGAATTGAAATGGTTTCGGAGATTGTTGAAGCCAATCCGCTTCTCCGTTTATTGCCCACAATTTGTCTTGTGGATATCCTGATGACACAAAACCAAAAGCTTCAACGACTCCCGATTTACCTGACCCAAATCAGGAAGGCGTCAATCATTGCTTTCACCAAGTGTGACCTTGCAAAGGATGAGAACGAATTAAATGGCCTGATCGGGCAATTCAAAAGGAACTTTCCAAATAAACAATGCTTCCCAATCAGGTCTGGAAACGACCTTATCCAAATCTTCAGGGATTCGGATACCTTATCCTACCCTGTTGAGGGCAAATTCCAAAGTGTATTTTTCACCAATCAGGATTTGACCGACAAAGACTTCAGGGAAGAAGAGTTTTCATTCGGACCTGAAAAGATTTTTGACCTCCAAAAAATAGCTTCATTTTTCTCTGCCAATCCCTCAATTTTAAGGAGCAAAGGAACTGTAAGGACAATTGGAGGTTGGTATTTTTACAATTACACATTGACAGGATTTCATTCTGAACCTTGCGAAACCAGGGCAACCAACCAGCTTGTCGTCATTTCGACGGACAAAGAAGCCATCGGCAATCAGTTTTTTTTCAATAAAACAGAAGGTCAGCCATAACCTGAATATCCCAAAAAAGGGCTAAAAGACCCAAAAATACCCACTATTGGCGAATAAATATACCCACAATAGGGTATTTCCATTTCATTTAATGATCCGCACTTTTGCAGTGTTATTAAATGTTAAAAAATATGAAAACAACTTTATTCCACTCAACTCAGCTCAGAGCATCATCTGCATCTTTAGGAATTAAAGGTTGTTGTTGCTGTAGCCCCACTTTCCGAATGCGAATGTGCACAATTTAACCGCTTACTTCAAAAAGTCATTTCTCTTCCGCTCTACAATCGGATTTACTGAAGTTGGCATTCGCTAAAATTTCCTGTTCAATTATTTTAAAGAAACGAGCAATTGTGACAATTATGCCCGGCCGGAAGCCTTTGGGGATTGTCTGCTCATTAAATTCCATCAAAACATGAAACATAAAATTAAGTTAATTGCAATTGTATTCTGGTTGCTCCTTCCTTTCTTTTCTCTTGCAGATGAGGCAATTGGAGTACAAGGTGTCGTCTTGTCAAAAAGTGACAATTCCCCTTTGGTAGGGGCAATCGTCGTCATAAAAGGAACCTCTGTCGGGACTGCCACCGATTCGGAGGGTAAATTTTCAATCACGGCATCCTCAGGAAGGATCCTTGTGGTCTCGTATGTTGGTTTTGAACCCCAGACCTTTGCGATCCACGACAATACATTTATCACTGTTGTATTGAATGAACTCCATAGTCAATTGGATGAGGTGGTTGTGACGGCCCTGGGAATCAATAAGGAGAAGAAATCGCTGGGATATGCTGTACAGGAGATCAAAACTGAAAGCATTACCACTGCCCCGGAGTCGAATCTTGTGAATTCATTGGCGGGCAAGATCGCCGGGGTCAACGTGACCAATAGTCAGGGAAACATGGGATCTTCAAGGATTGTGATCCGTGGCGAGACCTCCATTGCCGGAAACAACCAACCGCTTTTCGTTGTGGATGGTGTCCCGGTCGACAATTCGCAATTGACGACCTCAGATGCCTCCCGTGATTTTGCAAATGCCATTTCGGACATTAACAGTGAGGATATTGAGAGCATCAGTGTTTTGAAAGGGCCCAATGCAGCTGCTTTGTATGGGTCAAGGGCTGCAAGTGGGGTTATCCTGATCAAAACAAAAACAGGCAGAAGCAGAAAGAAGTTGGGCGTTAACATTTATTCAAGAACCACATTTGAAAGCGTCCTTCAGCTACCCAAATATCAAAACGGTTATGGCCAGGGTTCCGGTGGCACATTTTCTTACGTTGATGGCAAAGGTGGCGGTATCAACGATGGGGTAGATGAAAGTTGGGGACCGAAACTGGATGGAAGACTGATTCCTCAGTTCAATTCAAATGGCGTACCTGTACCCTTTGTGGCCCATCCGAACAATGTGCGCGATTACTTTGAAACAGGCCAAACCCTTAGCAATGGTATTTCGGTTGCAGGAAACGATGAGAAATTTGATTACCGTTTTTCCTATAACAACACCAGCCAGAAAGGAATCTCACCCAACACCGATTTGGGCAAAAACTCTTTTGGGATCAACAGCAGCTATAAAATTTTGCCAAACCTCGAATTAAGTACTGGGATCAACTACATCAATACCAGTTCGGACAACCTTCCGGCAGCATTTGGGAAAAGGGCGACGAGTACAATGCTTCAGTTTTCGTGGTTCGGGCGTCAGGTGGATATTGCCCAACTCAAGAATTATCGCGACGCCAATGGAAATCTGATCAACTGGAACAATAGTTATTACAGCAACCTCTATTTTATTGCCAACGAAAACACAGTTTCGCAGCGCCGCGACAGGTTGATCGGTAATGTCAACCTGAATTACAAAATCACAGACGAACTGACAGCAAATTTCCGGGTAGGTAACGACTACTATAACGACCATCGAAAATTGAAAATCGCTTTTGGTACAAACGGCACACCATATGGTTCTTATCAGGAAATCGGGTACACTGTGAATGAGCGGAATACAGAATTGACCCTGAATTACAAAAAAGCAGTTTCCGATGATTTCAGCGTGGAAATCCTGGGTGGGGGCAATTTATTGGACAGCTACTATGAAGAAAACAATCAGACCGCACCAAAGTTGGCTGTGAGGGATGTTTATTCATTGACCAATTCCCGTGACCCATTGCTCTCTTCCAACTATTTCAGCCGGCAGAAAAAGAACAGCTTGTTTGCTTCGGGGCAAATCGGCTATAAAAACTATGCCTTCCTGAACCTGACTGCCAGAAACGACTGGTCATCCACGTTGCCAATCAACCACAACTCCTATTTTTATCCTTCTGTCAACGGTAGCCTTGTGGTTAGTCAATGGCTTGATATTAAAAGTGATATCCTATCCTTCCTGAAAATCAGGGGAGGTTGGTCACAGGTTGGAAAAGATGCCAGTGCCTATCAACTGTTGGATACCTATCCTTTCAATGCCCCATTTGGTGCCAATCCGCTGCTCACAGTTACAAATGCCTCTTTAAATTCAGATCTCAGGCCGGAAACTACGACTTCTGCGGAAATTGGAGCTGAGATTGGTCTGTTCAACAACAATGTCAGGCTCGACCTGAGTTACTACAACACAAACAGTAAAGATCAGATTTTAAACGTTGACGTTAGCCCGGCAACAGGATACAATTCAAAATTGCTGAACGCCGGTAAAATAAACAACAAGGGTTTTGAGGCCCAATTGAGTTTCTTCCCCTTGAAAGTGCAGAACGGTCTCACCTGGGAAGTGACTGCCAACTTCAGCAAAAATAAAAGTGAAGTACTGGAGCTTGACAAGGAAGGTTTGCTGACGGCCTATCGGATTGCCAATAGCGGGGCGCAGGTTTTGGCAGCTATCGGCCATCCATACGGTTCATTGTTTGGGACTGCCTACAAGCGGAACGAAAAGGGTGAAATCGTGGTAAAGCAAAACGGTTCGCCGGATACCGATCCAAACAACAAATTCTTTGGCTCATTCCAGCCCGATTGGATTGGAAGCATTACCAATTCATTCAGTTATAAAAATTTCAAAGTGAGCTTTTTGATTGACGCCAAAATTGGCGGTTCAATTTACGATGGGACCTATTCGACAGGAATTTATACCGGAGTTCTGGCACCTACTTTAACAGGAAGGGATGAAGAGAATGGTGGCCTTGCCTATTATTATCCCGGGAACGTAAAAACGGTACTGCCGGTTCAACTTCCCACCCATACCTCGGCAGCACCCGCAAATGAAGTCGTCTATCACGATGGGCTGATCTTTGATGGCGTAAAGGCCGATGGGACCAAAAATACAACAATCCTTCCTGCCCAGAGCTACTGGAAATCGTTCAGGAATATTGCCGAAGCCAGCATTTTTGATGCCTCGTTTATCAAATTCAGGGAACTGAGCATTGGATATAATCTGCCAAAAGAATGGGCCAAAGTAATTAAAGCCGAATCGGTCAACATTTCCCTTATCGGAAGGGATCTGTGGATTATCCATAAGAACGCATCCGATATCGATCCCGAAACAGCCAACAATACAGGGAACGCACAAGGTTTGGAAAATCTTCAGTTGCCAACAACCCGCAGTTATGGGTTCAGTGTCAACCTCAATTTTTAACACATTAAATATCTGATAATTATGAAATATTTAAATATAGCATCCTACTTACTTCTTGCGCTTTCATTTTCATCGTGCGTAAAAGATCTTCAGGAGACAAATATCAATCCCAACGAAGCACAAATTGCCCAACCCGATTACCTTTTAAGCAATGCCATCAAATCATCTGCCGATACTTATTGGGGGACTACTAATAATCTTGATGGGACACTTCTATTTATACAGCATGTTGCCAAGATTCAATACACCGAAATTGACCGGTACATTGCGACCAACTCCACTTTCGAGAGTCATTGGAAAAGTCTATATTCAGGCGGTTTAAGGGATTTGGCCGAAGTGATTGCGATTGGGGAGAAAGACAATAACCCAAATTATAAAGCGGTTGCCACCATCTTTCGTTCATGGGTTTTTCTTTTGTTGACGGATGCCTATGGGGATATCCCTTATAGTCAGGCTGTTGACATAACCAACCATATAACTCCTGCTTATGATTCGCAACAGGATGTCTATCATGGTTTACTTGCAGAGCTGAAAACAGCCATAGGATTACTTGATCCAGCCCAAAAAGCGATCAGTGGTGACCTGATTTATTCGGGCAATCTTACCAAATGGAAAAAGTTTGCCAATTCGTTGCGTTACCGGATCGCTTTGCGCATTTCCGACAGGGAACCTGCAATTGCAAAACAAGTGATCGGTGAAATTGCTGTTGCCGATTTGATCGGAAATGGGGAGATTGCACAATTTGTTTACCTCACTTCTCCAAATCAAAACCCGATTGCACTGTTCTTTGAAACCCGTGACGATTATCGGGTAAGCAAAAGTATTGTCGAAACTTTAAAATCGCTGAACGATCCCAGGTTACCCATCTTCGCCAATAAGACAGAAACGGCTACTCCAGAAGTCTATATTGGTGTGCCAAACGGCTTGACCAATAGTGCGGCCAGTGCACTGGGATTTTCAAAAACATCGAAAATTGGCACTTATTTCACCACTCCACAAACACCAGCAGTTATCCTCAGCAATGCCGAAGTGTTGTTTGGAAGAGCGGAAGCCGCAGCAAGAGGATTCACTTCAGAAAATCCTGAAATATTGTACAATCAGGCAATTACGGCTTCATTCAACCAATTTGGGATCACCGATGCTGCCACAATCTCAAACTATCTGGCACAACCTTCGGTGAAGTACAACAGTGCAAATTTTCGTCAGTCAATTGGAAATCAGAAATGGATTGCACTTTTTGGCCAGGGATTGGAAGCATTTGCTGAATGGAGAAGGCTCGATTATCCAATATTGCCAGCTGCGGTTGCAGGGACACTTGACGGGAAAATGCCGCTCAGGTACATTTATCCGGGAAGTGAACAATCGTTGAATGTGAACAGTTATAAGGCAGCGGTTGCACATCAGGGTGTTGATGCGTTGACGACAAAACTGTGGTTCGATGTAAATTAGTCTGAAAATACTATTTTTATAAAAAATTTGAATCATGAAACGAGCCATGAGAGCAAATCACACACGGAAGCATGATTATCTCATGGCGAGTTCCATATGGCCAATAAAAAAAACAAATTATAAACATATGAAAAATACCTACAGAATTATAGCATCGCTTTCCCTCCTTGTCGGGATCTTTTTCGGGGCTTGTCAATCAGAAAAACCGCAACTTAAAGTGGGCATCTGGCGAGGTGCATTTATCCTAACCGATCAGGAGATTCCCTTTATTTTTGAGGTAAAAGGACAAAGTCCAGAAGCCACAACTGTTGACCTGATCAACGGAGCAGAGCGATTCCCGCTGAAAAACATTACCTACAGGAACGATTCGGTAACCATCCCGATTGATCTTTTCGATGCCGTGTTGACCGGAAAATTGGTCGGAAATACAATTGATGGAAAATTCATCAAACTCACAACGGCCAAACCCGATCCGGGAATCAGGTTTAAGGCAGAATTTGGCAACAGCAACAGATTTCCGCAAAGCACAGAAACTGCAAATTCTTCATTGGCAGGACCTTGGGATATCCTCTTTGCTGGTTCCGACAAACCTGAAGCAACCGTTGGCAACTTTGACGAAAAAGGGGGTTCGGTCACGGGATCCATCCTTACCAACACAGGCGATTACCGTTACCTGGAAGGTGTGGTACAAGGGAAAAAATTCCAACTTTCGGCCTTTAGCGGAAATTCGCCCTACCTTGTAAAAGGGGAGTTTACGACAGATTCTACTTTTACAGGCGAATTTATTACTTCAAGGCGAAGCACCAAAATTGAGGGCAAGCGCAATCCAAAAGCAGCATTGGCCGATCCATACAGCTTTTCCAAATTGAAGGATGGCTACACATCGGTTGAATTTACCTTTCCTGACCTCAATGGCAAACCGGTTTCACTGGCCGACCCAAAGTTTCAGGGTAAGGTGGTGATTGTGTCCATTTTGGGAAGCTGGTGCCCAAACTGTCTGGATGAAACAGCTTATCTGGCACCCTGGTACAAGGCTAACAAAGATCGCGAGTTGAAATTATCGGCCTGGCATTTGAACGCAAGAACGATTTCGATTTTGCCAAACGGACCTTGACCAGGTTGAAAGATCGTTTCGGAATTCAGTATGATGTGTTGTTCGCAGGATTATCGGGTACGGAATCGGCCTCCAAGGCATTGCCCGCATTAAGCGGTATTGCTGCTTTCCCTTCGACTATCTTTATTGATAAAAAGGGAAAGGTCAGGAAAATCCATACCGGTTTCAGCGGACCCGCAACAGGAAAGTACTACGAGGAGTTTAAAACAGATTTTAATCAATTAATTGATAGCCTTTTAGCAGAAAAGTAAAGTGAACCAATATAGATAAAAAACAAGCCGTCCCAATTACCATCGGGACGGCTTACTTTTTAGCCGTTCATCAGCACCAGCTTATTTTTTCTTTTTCGTCATAAGGTAAACACCTACTGCGACCACTAAAACAACTGCGCCTCCAATCAAAGCGTAATCTCCTCCGGAGGTTTTTGGTGCCTCTTCCTGTGCCGCTGCATCGTAAAATACTGGTTTTGCTGCTTTATCCGCGTTGACTGAATCCTTCTTTGCAGATGGCATATCCTGAGCAACAACCATACATAAACTGGCCAGGAACAACATTCCTGCCATCGAAATCTTTAAAATTGCTTTTTTCATACTCTAATTATTAAACGTTGTTATTTATTTGAATTCAAAAGTTGATCATATTTCTTCGCCACTTCAGGATCGGAAGTCCGATAGGTATCGGCAAGCGTCCTGATCGCAGGTCGATAACCGGGACTGATCCTCAGACAGGTTTTCAATAATTCCCTGGCTTTCAAGACGTCCTTCTCCACCAACAATTTCGATAAACTGACATAGGCTTCAAAATATTTACGGTTATAACCGATCAATGTTTCATAGTACCCGATCGCCTCACTGCTTTTGCCCTGGCTTACGGCAATATTCCCAAGATACATTAAAACAGGCTCATAACCCGGATTGATTGTCAATGCCGACTGCAACAAATACCTGGCACTGTCGTTCTTTCCCTCTTTAACCATTGCGGCCGCAAAATTATAAAAAGTTAATTCATCCTGTGTATTAATTTTTAATGCTTTGGCAAAATCAGCTTTGGCTTCAGGAATATCCCCCCTTTTAAATGCATCATATCCTTGAAAATCGAATTTTGATTCCCTTTTCAAAACGGCACAAACCGGAACATCGTCTGCATAAATCACATGAATTGCGTTTTTAGGTGGCCACAGCCCACTTTTAAGCTGATTTACCGGAATATAACTATTCGCTACGACCATATAGTCCCAGTCTTTCTGACTTCGTTGATCATATTGACAGTAAAATGTCTGAATATCAGTCTGATCCCTGAAATACCAGGCTATCGGGAAATTACCTGCAATTCTTGGGAGCGTTTCCTGTTTGTTGGTGTTCAGGTAACCAGCCAACCACTCCGAACCTTTCCGGATTGTATGGTAATAATAGTCTGTCTCATAGTTTGAAAAGGCACCTTTCAACCCTCCTACCAACTGATTGTAATACAGATAGTAATAAGGATGGTTCAAAATCATGAACTTCGCCGGGTGAAAAGCAAGAAACAAAGTCACCAAAATAGCTCCGCTAACGATGTACTTATTTTTCAGGTAATTGAAAAGGGTAGAAAAGCCAATTGCAGAAAGCAGCACAATTGAGGGATAAACGAAAAGGAAGTGCCTCCAAGATCCATAAAGGTTCGATTTTTCATAGATCACAAAAACAATCGGAAACAGGATCGAGAAAACCAGGAATCCATAATGCAGAAATTTGCCATTTTTGATGATCTGTTTTGACAAAACAATAAAAGCTGTAAGTCCTACAAAAATAATTAGAGGAATTGTAATCACCATATATTTAGGCAAATAGTACCATGGCATAAAATCGGACCATTCGACCTTTCCTTCAAAAACCTGCTGCAACGTGATCGGGTACTGCGTCATCATGTCATACGATTTAATGACATTGAGCACGGGATTTTGCTGGGCAAATGGCCACAAAACAATGCTACAAAACCAGGCTACAAATGAAATTAAGAAAGATTGGAGAAGCCTATTCTTAAGTAAATGTTTATCAATCTGAAATACAGAAATATATTGAAACAGGAAATAAAGTAGCAGGAAAAAGAGCAGGTAACAGATCAGCAATAAACCACCGGGTCGGATGCTGATCGCAAAAGCGATACTCGCAATCAACAGTATAAAGTCGCGATTTTTGGGCTTGTTCTGATTAAAAAGGAACCGCTGCGTAAAGAAAATTGAAGCGATGTAGCCCAGGGCAAACGGGATGTCTTTCAGGTTGTTTTGTGCGTGTCCCAAAAAAGTGGGCGATATCGCAAAAAGCAAAATCACAAGGATTCCGGCACCATACCCTGCAAGCCAAACTGCAAAGAACGCAGTCACCAAAACAGTGAGCCATCCTACAAAGGAGTTTGACAAATGCCTGAAGAGATAAATATCTTCAACCTTAAACCAACGGATCAGGATGGTGGTCAGGTTATCCAACGATTGTCCGTAGTATTTTAGATAAGTTACAGGTGTGTTCAGGGCAGACGTATCTTTTCCATGCGAGGCAAAATAATCATATACAAAAACCGATTGGTCATAATGGAGGTATTCATCACCCGAAATGCCACCGTCCCAACCGCCCTTCAGCATGATTAAAAGGAGTACGAGAGCCAGTGAATAGAAAGTGTATTTTAACCAGTTGTTGATCATTATTTTACAAGCTTCCCATCGTGGAATTTTTTTACGAAATAGAGTGGCCTGTTTTGCGATTCTTTGTATATCCGATAAACATACTCGCCAACAATCCCTATCGAAATCAGTTGGATCGAGCCTAAAAAGTAGATGCTCAACATTGTGGAAGACCACCCGATAATTGCAAACCCTGCGATTTTGGCAATGATCACATACAGGCCAGCGAACATAAATACGATTGTACCGAACATCCCCATGTACAGACAAAGCCGGATTGGAAACCTTGAAAATGCAAAGATCGCGTCCGCAGCGAGCCTGAACAATTTGGACAGGTCCATTTTGGGATCGCCATCAAAACGTTCGTCCCTTATATAATCGACATAGCCTTGTTTAAATCCTATAAAAGCTCGAAGACCAGGCAGATAGCGTATTTTTTCCTTCATTGTAAGCAAGGCATCGACAGCCTCACGCCGCATCAACGAGAAGTTGCCGGTGTTTTCCATGTTTTGGATGGCGGTCACGTTCCTGAACAAAAGATGGAACAGAAAGGTGTAGAGGTTCCGGCTATTCTTCCCCTTCCTACCGCTCCGTTTACCGCTGATGATATCGTAACCCTCTTCAATGATTTTCCGGTACATTTCCTCAAACAATTCAGGTGGGTCCTGCAAATCACCATCCATCATTCCAACCAGATCTCCAGTTGAATATTCAAGGCCCGCTGTAAATGCAGCCTGATGACCAAAATTTCCGGATAATGCCAACACCTTGATCTTTGAATTTTTATCCTGGTGGAGCAATAAATTTTTAAGGCTTTTGTCCCTACTGCCGTCATCCACAAAAATGATCTCGTAATCTGTAGTGAATTTTTCCAATGCCGCCACCGTCCGGTCAACGAGGTCGTTGATCAGCCCTTCTTCATTGTATATCGGGATTACGATTGAAAGCATACCTAAGAAATTTTGAGGCTATAATTAAAAAGTTCTGTTATAGTTTGATCTTTTCTACGATTTCTTTTCTTTTGCTGGAATTAATCTTATTGTCAGAAATCCAGTTGTACTTTAAAGTCCTGTTTTTTATGGATAAACTGTCAATGCAATATCCGGGGAAAGCAGAACTACATCCATTTAGGATATGAGCTTCAGTCTGGCCATTTTTCAAGTTCATAATTTCAATAAAATTTGGATCCTTTACATAGGCAACCAGATGGTTATCTAAATCAAAATCAAGATATTCATGAATACTGAAGGGTTTTTTTGAATCCTGCAAAGGCAAAAAGAATCCAATCCAACAAGGATTCCCGCAACTGCTTCTCATGACAATATAGTCCTTGTTTTCAGCCATGAATTTGGGAATCCACGTTTCATGGTCATCCATATAAAATGTATCCGGGAACGTTTTTAAACTCAACGAATCTCCCCACTGTAACAAATAACATGAATCGTTGATCATTTTGAATTTAACTATCTCCCCATTTGGGGTTACAATCGTTTTTAAATGACTCCAATAATCCTGTGTGAATCTGGAAGTTGGCTTAATCGAACCATTTTGCTTAACATTTCCACAAGAAACAATCCCGAAAAGTGAAAGAAAAATGATAATTTTTTCCATTGTGCTAAACTTCCTGAAGAATTGGCCGCAACCTTTAACTACAAGATTACAAATTTATAATAAAATAGCCTAAACCATCAGGCCTTTGTAAACAGTTGCCCAAGGTTCGCGCATCTTTCTAGACAACATACTGTTTGCCATATCATTATTAATGAATTTCTCTGCAACCGGATCCCAATCGAGGTCTTGTCCCAGTTTCATTGCGATATTGCCAAGATGCGACATCGCAATTGAGTGATGGGAGATTTCCGCCGGGGCTATGGTTTCCTTTTTTGACAGGATACAATCGACAAAATTCCTGAAATGGTTGTCACTTTTATAAAGGTGGACTTCATCAGTTCCGATGACCGTGTCCTTTAGATTTTCAGGAAAGACTTCGTGTTTGCCCCGGGTTGACCAGGCCCAACCTTTAGAACCAAAGAAGGTTACGCCACCTCTGGCTTTATTGCTGATGATCAGCTTAACCCCATTCGCATAGATGCACTCGAAATAATATTCTGTGGCCGTGTTCCAGATCGGATGGACTGCCCAGGTTGCTTTTGCATTCTGGATTTTGACCGGGCCGGTATGCTCCGTATCCATTCCCCATTGTGCAATATCGGGGTGATGTCCGCCCCAGTCGGTTACCTGACCACCTGAATAATCGAGTACCCACCTGAAATTCACATGGGTCCTGGCAGGACAATAAGGGGCATCCGGTGCCGGGCCCAACCAGGTATTGTAATCAAAATCTTTGGGGACAGGAATCGTTTCAGTCAATTGTCCTGTCTTGCCATAGTCTGGAGTACCGGAAGGAAGGCCACATTCCACCCTTTCCAACTGGCCAATTCTTCCGTTTCGAACGATCTCACAAACCCTCCTGAAATTTTCATCAGATCGTTGCTGGCTTCCGATCTGAAAAGTAATCCCATATTTCTTGACTGCATTGGCCATGGCCCTTCCTTCCGGGATGGTCAAGGCAAGCGGTTTCTGGCAATAGATGTGCTTTCCGGCTTTTGCAGCCATCAGTACTGGAATCGAATGCCAATGATCGGGGATCACCACCTCAACAGCATCGATATCCTTCCGGGCAATTACCTCCCTGAAATCTTCAAATCCCTGGCAGCCAGTATATTTCTTGCCCGTCAATTCTGAATAACAAGTATTTACAAGGTTGATCCCGATTTCCCTTCCACCAACTTTGCCGTCCCAGTATCCGATGCTTTGTTTGTTCACATCGCAAATACCGGTGATCTGGATCCGCCTGTCGGTCACAAAATCGCGGATGTCGTTCATAGCCTGATTGCCAGACCCAATAAACGCGAGGTTGATCCTGTCGGAAGGGGCGACATTCCCGTTCTTTCCACGCGCACATGCGGAAATAATGGTTGGGACAGCAATCACGGAAGCAGCAGCCGTGCCCGAAAGTTTCAGGAAATTCCGTCTTTTTAATTGGTTCATAGTCAAATTATTATGAGTTACTACCTTGAGATTTTGGATATTATTGATTCAAAATGTTGGGAAAACCATTTGCCACAAAAGCAATAAATTGCACAAATTGTTGAGTTTTTATGTTTAGTCCCTGACGGGACTACAGCTTGATTCTAAATTTTATTTCCACCGATATTTAGTCCCTAACGGGACTACCGCTTGATTATCAATTTGGTTCCTACCAATATATAGTCCCTGACGGGACTTCATGTTAATCGAAAAAATTGATTCTACCGATATTTGATCCCTAACGGGAATTCATGTGAATCGCTAAAATTGCTTCTTCCGATATTTAGTCCCTAACGGGACTTCATAGTCATCCATATTTTTCTGCCTACCGAAATCAGATCATTTACTGGACATTATAAGGAATAAAAAAACAGGATAAAAGATTTTCCTGACGAATGATCCCGGTAGGGATTGAATATTGGTAGAAACGATACCACCCCAGCCTCTAAAGTCCCGTTAGGGACTATATATACCTGTCTATCTTGGAATTAGATTTCACAATAACGAAAATGCAAATATCCCGCAAAGTACGTCTGGAATGCAAAAATTAACTATTAAACCTTAGCGTTCCCTGCGCACTTTGCGAGATATCTATTTGCCTATTTGCTGGTTGCCAACCTCGCCAAAGCAAATTCGGCATCGTCTTTTAACTGTGCGTTTGAAACCAAATCTTTGATGGCAGGAGCCGACAAATCAGAACCCATCCAGCTCAATTCATGAAGGATCAGTTTTTTGCCATCATCGGTAGCTTCTTTGCTTTGAAGAATCTTGATCATCGCCTTTTCAAATTTCTGATAATCCTGTGGAGTTTTAGCCTCATAACGGATCCGGCTCTGCAAATCGGTAAAATACTTCGTGCTTTTGGTAATATCATAGGTCCCGATATAAGCCAGGTCTCCTTCGAGGGTCATCTCCTTAAAGTCGGGCCTCAACGAAACAGCAGCAACATTAGGAAAATCGTAAGGGATCTTCTGGGTCACCTTACCGGAGACTGCCCATTCTGCACCACGCTGGAATGTGACGATAAAACCTACACATTCCAGGGCAGGGCCACCGCCATCATCGGCATGTCCAAGAGCCGTGTGAAAAATGCGGCCATTACCATACTTGATCGTCATCAGCATTGGTTCGTCACGTCCGGTTCCGCCACCTGTGGTGTCGGCATAAGCAGTGGCAAGGATTTCCATATTTTTTGCTGGTCCTCGCAACTGACTGTATAACTCATCGCTACCATGTCTCCAACGCATAGGCAATCCTTTCAGGATCGGGTGTTCTGCTATACGTGCCCTCACTTCGAATTCGTGCCTTTTGGCATGTGAACCACCCCGACCGACCGTCGTATCAATAATCATGGAGTCTTTTTTGTAATAGACATACGGGCCATCCTTTTCGGTACGGTTTCCCCATCCTCCCAATCCGCAGATCAAGTTGAATTCTTTCCACTCAGGAAAAGAGTTATTTCCGGCATGATAAATTACAACGCCACCTCCTTTGTTTACAAAATCCACGAAAGCTGCTTTTGTTTTCTCATTCCAGGAGTCGCCGTTATAATCGACAACAACAAGGTTGTACTTCGAGAAATCGGGATTGAATGTATTCATATCGCCACCTTTTTCAGGAGATGTGGCGATGTCGGCGCTGAACAGGCCGGTTTGCTCTAGCAGTTTTTTGAGGACCGGGGAGCTTTCTTTCCATTTGTGGTTGTTTTGACCAGTAACGATCAACGCTTTGTATTCCGCACTTTTCTGACATGAATTAAAAAATGTCAGCGAAAGGGCCAAAACGAATATTAAGAGATATTGCTTCTTCATTTGTGTTTCAGATTAAATTGTTGGTAAGCTCCATGGTTGGCGATACGGACGGCTCAATAACCGGCTTGCCATTGGATTGCCGATAATCACTTGTTTTTCAGGATCCCATTGGATCTTCTGCCCTGTTGTCATGGCGATTTCACCCAGAAGTGCCACAGAGATTGCCCTGTAAGCCACCTGGATCGGGGCAATTGTATTTTTACTGCCGGCTCGTACATTGTCAACAAAGTTCTGCCAGTGGTTGTCGCTTTTGATCAGATGGATCTCATTTTCCCCAATCACTTCCTCTAAAATCTTTGGATCCGAAGCAGTTAAGGTATTTCCACGATTGACATGGATCCAACCTTTGTCACCGTACCAGGTCGTACCCGAACCCATTTTTAAACGGGATTCGTTGGCTACCCTCATTTCGATTCCGTTGGCATATTTGCACAGGAAATCGTATTCGACCGGAACGTTATAAATACCTTCCCTTGGATAGACCCCTTCACCCGAAATTTCAACCGGGCCGGTATGTTCAAGGCCGGCACCCCAATTGGCGATGTCGATGTGATGGCCAGCCCAGTCAGTTAGTTGCCCCCCCGAATAATCGAGTATCCAACGCCAATTCCAATGGCTTACACCCCGATAAGGTACTTTAGGTGCTGGTCCTAACCACATTTCCCAGTTAAGTTCTGCTGGTACATCCTGAGGTGGAGGAGTTCCAATACCCCGACTACCATTTGGAAGGCCTGCCTCAATGTATTTTAGCTTGCCGGCCCTACCGTTTATAGCAAGTTCGGCACCCCTGTGAAAATTGGGTTGCGATCTTTGCCAGCTTCCGGTTTGCCAAATAATATTGTTTTTCTCAACCGCGCCAACAATAGTTTGTCCATCCTTGATGGTACGGCAAATTGGTTTTTCACCGTAAACATGCACCTTCTTCTCAGCGGCTGCAGAATAGATAATCCCATGCCAATGATCAGGAAGTGCAATGCAAACTGCATCCAATTTTTCCTTCTCAAGAAATTCGCGAAAATCACCATAAGTTCGGCAATCTTTGTTGTCGTTTGTGGAATCGGCGATTTGTTTTGCTTTCTGAAGGTTGTTTGCATCAACATCACATGCTGCTACAAACTGAACCTCTTTGTTGAGTTTAAGGAAGTCGCGCATGTTACTTTTACCTTGCGAACCTGTTCCGATTGCTCCCATTACAATCCTGTCGCTGGGCGGAAGTTTACCCCCCTTGCCCAAAGCAGTTGAAGGGATAATCTGTGGGAGGATTAAAGCACCCGTTGCAACGGCTGCCGATTGTTTCAGAAAATTCCTTCGTGTCGAGTTGTTAGCCATGTGAATTAAAATTAATTTAAGGTGTTGATATTTAAATATTTATTGGTGTACCTGGAATTGGTGTCTCAAAAACCATATCAACCGGACCAAATTCAATTTTCTTCGGCCCAAGATCCATATCCGATTTCATGATTGAATCCCAAGTTACCAACTGCCCGGTATAAGCTGCTGTACGCCCCATGATTGCAGTCAGCGTCGAAAGGGCAGTGCGTTCGGCTTCGTTCACATATTTTCCTGTCCTGATGGCATGAACAAGGTGCATGTGTTCCTGAACATATGGAGGTATTTTGACCTGGTTCATCACATTGCCATTTTCATCTTTCGGATATTCGAATTTCCATTTTACACTGCCGTCGAGGTTCCAGATCGTATTGACACAATTGGTGTAGCCCTCAGTTCCATTGATCAGTTCTCCGGTCCCATTTGCGCAACTGTCCATCTCCCTGCACATGCTGTGAGAGCTAAGGCCGTTGCCATAATCAAAATCGACACTAAAGAAGTCGTACTGGTCGCCCGTCACCCTTCGAGCCCTTCCACCATAACCGATGGCCCTTTCGGGACATCTACCTACAAACCAGTTGATAACATCGATGTTGTGTACATGGGTGTCGAGGATATGGTCGCCACAGAGCCAGCAAAAATTGTTCCAGTTGCGGATCATGTATTCCATATCGTTCCATCCCTCTTCGCGTGTACGGAACCAGACATGCTCCTGGTTCCAGAAGGCTTTGGCCGAAGTGATCTTTCCAATTGCACCACCTGCTACTTGTTTATAAGTTTCGATATAATCTTCCTGATGGCGCCGTTGCGTTCCGGTGACGACATTAAGACCCAATGCTTCGGCTTTTTTTGCCGTGGCAATCATAAGCCTGGCACCAACGGGATCGACACAAACCGGTTTTTCAAGGAAGACATGTTTTTTGTTAAGAACGGCTTCCAGAAAATGTTCGGGACGGAATTGTGGTGGTGTCGCACAAATTACTACATCTATATCGGTGATGGCCATGAGCTTTTTGTAGGCATCGAAACCTACAAAACAGTTTTCGGCTGGGATCGGAAGGTTAAAACTTGCAAAACGTGCACGACAACCGTCTATCTTGTCCTGAAAAACATCTGCCAGGGCAATGATCTCAAGATCGGGGCCTGCACTAATAAAATTGATCGCAGCCCCGGTTCCGCGGTTTCCAGCACCCACAAGTCCGGCACGCAGTTTTTTGCCTTTCGGGGCACCTTTAAGGATAGGTGGAAGTCCCAATGATTCATTGGTTACCTCTTTTTTGCAAGATGAAAGGATTGCCCCCGCACCTGCAACACCGATTCCTGCCAACACTCCTGCCCCTAAAAATTTCCTTCTGTTGATATTTTTTGAATTGTTTTCCATGATATAATTCATTCTTTCATTTTTCATTCCTTAAATCTTTCATTCCCTCATTCTACACTGTCTGCTTCACAAACCACCCTGAACCCATTGTCGATACAATCGGAATACCACCAAACACTCTTCGGCATCTGCGGATCTGTAACAAGCCAGGCCTGGGTCTTGGTGAAATCCCTTGAAGCACTTCTCACATCCTTTGCATCACTTTTAAACGAGCCACCCCTGATCACATGTTCCTGACCAGTTTCCGGCCCTTTGGGATCAACGATCTCTCCAGCTCCGGTTTTATAAGCATCAGGCGAGTAATAATCGGAACAAAATTCAGCAATATTACCCAACATGTTTTTAAGTCCGAATGGATTGGCAGTCACCATTCCCGGATCTTTGGTCCTTGATAGGCTATTTTCCTTATATACAACCCTCGATGCGATATTCGTCGTATCCGAACCGAAAATCTTCCTTAAGATTCCCTGTGAAGTGAATTTCTTTGGATCTCCTTCAAAGAAGTACGGGGTTGTTGTATTTCCGCGACAGGCATATTCCCATTCTGCTTCGGTCGGCAACCGGTATTTCTTGCCCGTGACTTTCGATAACCATATACAATAGGTAGATGCAGCTTTCCATGACATGGTGATTGCTGGCCTTGTCCCTTTTCCCCATCCCTGATCAGGAGCTCCCCATGGTGGGGTCGGACCAGTGACGGCATCCACATTTTTCTTCACAATGACCTGACCTTCTGTGCGTCCCTGCGATCCGGTTGCCTGAAAGAAAGCAAGATATTCGTTCCATGAAACTTCAATCTTCCCTATCCAGAATTTCGAAAGTTTGACTTTCCGTACAGGTCCTTCATCTGGTTTACGCAAAGGTTCATTTTCGGGACTTCCCATGTTGAATGAACCTCCGGGTATTGCCACCATATCGAAAGAGACCGTGGTCCCGGGAACTTTTTCCGTGAAATTTTCAAACTTCTCAACTTTTGTCGCTTCGGTAAATTTCTCCTGACTTGCGGCAGCATCGACACCAAAGTTGGCATCGTGTTCGTGTTTGGCATATTTATCGAAGTGGCCGACTGTCAAATGGCAGTTGATACAATTGGGTTTTGGATCGGTCTTGGAATTGATGTAACCCAAATGGGCGTTGCTCCCATTGACAGAAAGGGTTACCGGGAAAAGGTTCTGATGGCATTTGATACAGGATTGTTCATACATGTATCCCTTTGCATTTTCCAGTAATTTTTTTGCTTCCCAGTTGAAATCGGTACTGTCCTTAAAATATTTACCATATGCATCCTTGGCCCCATGCTTTGCTTTGGCAAACAGATACCCCTCACCCTTTGGGGGAAGGTGGCACTCGACACAATGGACAGAGACTCCTGTCCGGTTATTGTGGTGGGGCGACAGTTTCCAGCTCTCCTCTGCCCACGGGTGGATATGGCACGACATGCAATATTGGTCTGTGGAAGTGTAAGAGGAAACCTGATTGATGGAAGCAATGACTGCCACTCCAATAACCAGTCCGAAAAACACCAATAACCTCCCCGATTTCGATTTTTCTTTGGTCTTTTTAATAAAATTCTTAAAATTCATCTTTAAAATGGTTCAATATGAAACGGTACCGCAATTTATTAATAAAAAGATAAAAAAGGTTGTTTTTGCTGTTCTGTTGTGTTATGCTGTTGTTTTTGGATAAAGGTAAATTATACTCTTGCTTAACTTTTGACTTGGGGTGACAGGTCTTAACCTTGATAATAAGACCGATAGTGCTAAATAACCGAAAATAGCTGAATAAAAGCAATGCAATATTGTTGGCATTTCTGAACCTGCGATTGATTTTTAAACGAAACTTGCCATTTTAAAACGAAACATCTGTTCTGATCCGTTCTGCAAACATAGTGGGTTTTTTATTACACTTAACAGTCCGAATTCATGTTATACAACATATATTGGAGGGAAGACAATTGGCACTGGAATGAGATTTCAGAGGTATCCAATTGATAATGCGGATATTTGGCGGCTGGCTATTTGCAGCTGGCTTCTAGCAGAATATGCTTCAGATGTGGATTGTATTTCAAAACAATTGTACATGGTCCCTATGGGGCGGAAAATCGATGTGTACCTCTGCGAAAATCTGCGGGATCTGCGGGAAAAAACAAACTTTCAAACCTTTCAGGTGGTATGGTTGTTAGTTCATAAAAAAGAACCATGCTGATCGTAATATCGCCATCCAAAACACTTGATTTTAATAAATCAATTGATATTCAAGAATATACCCAACCCGAATTTGTAAAGGAGGCTTCAACATTAATTAAGCCCCTGCGGAAATTGTCAGTTGACCAACTTATTGAAATGATGGGAATTAGTCCTAAACTGGCACAACTCAACCTGGAGAGGTTCTTTTTATGGCAACCTGAATTCTCGCCCGAAACGGCACGGCAGGCCCTATTTGCTTTTCGCGGGGAAGTCTATTTAGGGCTTGATGCCGATTCTCTGAATCCTTCAGAAATCGATGCTGCCCAAAAACAGCTCAGGATACTTTCGGGATTATATGGTGTACTCCGTCCACTTGACCTGATGCACCCCTATCGACTGGAGATGGGAACGCCTCTTAAATTTGGGAAAACCCACAACCTTTATGAATTCTGGCAAAAGAAAATCACAGCCAAGATCAGGGAGGAGTTGGACAACAGCGGTTCCAACCTTTTGGTCAACCTTGCTTCTGTCGAATATTTCAAAGCGGTCGATACAAAAAAACTTAAAGCTGAAATTGTTACACCTGAGTTTAAGGAGGGGAAAAACGGAACCTATCAAATGGTCTCTTTCTTTGCAAAGAAAGCACGCGGCATGATGACGCGTTTTATCCTTCAGAACGGCATCACCACAGAAAATGAATTGCATGCCTTTGACAGTGAGGGATATTGCTATAATAACCACATCTCCAGACCGGGAAGGCCGGTGTTTACAAGAGGATAATTTTGGGCGATCGGGTCCTGCGATTTCCAATCGCGGAAATACTAAAAAGGGCGATTGGAAATCGCCCGACCCGATCGTTTAGCTTCATATCTAAAAATCGTCATACATGCACCATGTCCCGGACCAAAGTTTCCAGTCAGAAACCAAACCAGCGAGTACAGGATTGTTCAAGGTATATTTTATCGCATAATACAAATGCTTTTCATTTCGGATAGTGGTATCAAAACTCTCTTTTTGCCATAAACTTCCTGTTCTTTTTTCGAGTTTGTTGATTTGGTAAGCCGAAAATCCTTTTACCGATTGAAGCAAATCCTGCAGATAAACAGGATGTCCTTCCATATCTTTTTCAAACGTCTCAAATACCCAATGGACATGATTGCACATGACCGTTAAAGCAAGACTATTTAACTTTATTCCTTCCCAAAACTTCAATGAGCCAATAATAACTTCAGTATTTTCAGGCTTCGATAAATTTACGGATGGATTTTTTTCCGCATCCAACAAGTCATCATAGGCTTTCAGGTATTTCCTTCGGACATCATAATATTCTATTTCGAGCTTTTCGATTTCTGAAGGACTAGGTCCAGAAGATTTCAGTTCGTGCATTTGAGATTTTAGCAATCCCATTTTTTGGATATAGGATAGCAATGCTTTGGTGGGAACTGCATCTTTTAAACACCATGTTACGAAATAAGCTTGTCCAGGCTGTTGGAAATGGGGCAGGTAGTGATGGTGAAATTCTTTCTTTTCCATTGCGTTGAGAATTATACAACAGCAATTTACGAAAAATAAATGAATAATATATGTCTTTAGCGTGTGGGTCCTGCGATTTCCAATCGCGGAATATCAAAAAGGGCGATTGGAAATCGCCCGACCCGATTGTTCAGCTCCAAAATATTCTTTCTGCAATAAGATGCTGTCCTGTTATCGGTTTGTTGAAATAAATGGTTCTTGACGATTGGGTCCTGCGATTTCTAATCGCGGAATAGAACAAAGGGCGATTGGAAATCGCCCGACCCGATTGTTCAGCTCCAAAATATTCTTTCTGCAATAAGATGCTGTCCTGTTATCGGTTTGTTGAAATAAATGGTTCTTGACGATTGGGTCCTGCGATTTCTAATCGCGGAATAGAACAAAGGGCGATTGGAAATCGCCCAACCCGATCGATTAATCACCCAACCCGTTCGTTCAAATCACATACGGTGCCCTCATCTCCCGAATATACAATTTATTGGCATCCGGATCACCCACGACTTCACCAGCAATCGGATCCCAGGTCACTTTACGTTCCGTCCGGATCGCAATATCGGCCATATGGCTGATCGTATCGGAGATCATCGCTTCATCAAGCGGGCAAAGTTCAGGTTCCTCTCCCCTTATCACCGATAAAAACCGTTCGCCCATTGCGTTTTTTTCACCATCGATCCATCCCCTGGCGTTCTTTGTGAAATTATTTAATTGCTTGTTAATCAATGGGATATTAGATTGAACTGAAGATCCGCTTAGAGAAATCCAACCCTTTGTGCCATAAAAGGTTGTCCCATTGTTCTCATTTTTTATCCGATGCTCCAGCATCCCCTTTATGGCGACATCATCGCTTACAAAATGGACTTGCAGTCCATTTTCATATTTGTAATTGACATCCCACGAAAGGATATTGTTGTTCTCACCAGCTGGCCAATATTTTCCGGTACCTTCGCATGAGTATTTCCCACTTACTTTATCCTTTAAAACCCAGACCAGAATATCCAGTGGAGGCGCACCACCTCCACCAAGGAAACCAATGCTGAAATCGTTATTGTACCACGAACTTTTATAACCTACCCTTTCAGGACAATAAGGCCTCATGGGGGCGGGACCTACCCAACGGTCATAATCAAAACCCGAAGGAACCGGAACTTCCTTGCAAAATGGGGACGGCAATTCATTTTTACCCGGAGCCCAAACATCAACATGTTCTATTTCACCGATCAAACCTTCCTTTATCAGCTTATATCCCAATTGGATATGTTCAAATGTCCGTTGTTGTGTCCCATAATGGAATTTCACATTGTTCTCTTTCAACGCTTTTGCTAGGACCATATTCTGAGGATAGCTCAATCCGAGCGGCCTTGCCAGCATGATGTGTTTTCCTGCCCTCGCAGCCTTGATGGCCGCCAGAACATGCCAATGGTCGGGTGTAGTAATGTGGACGGCATCAATGTCCTTTCGCTGAAGCAGTTCATCCATGTCAACGTAAGACTTGCACTCCACCGAAGGTTTATCCTTTTTACTGTAATACCTGTTGATTTGAACCTCATAATATTCACGATGATCCTTATAAGTATCGCAAACAGCAATATTCATAGCCTGGGTAAGCGGCATAAAATAGGAAACCAGTTCTGTACCCCCCCTCGCACCAATGCCGATGTGCCCAATGTTGATCCTTTCGTTTGCACCTTTTGTATTTGAACAGGTAGTTAATATTGTTGGCAGAAAGGCTGCCCCGACAATTCCGGTTGCTGAACGCCTGACGAAATCACGGCGGGAAATCCCCTTGTTTTCCATAAAAAGTTATTTTTAAATCGTTTAAGAATATCAGTACTATTTGGCTCTTTTGAGAAACACAAAAATATGTTTAAGATTCCAAGCAAGCAAATTTCAAACCTTGTTTTAGTTTATTCGGTAAAAAGACTTCCGATTTCATAAAAACAGATCCCCCTCGTTTGCAACGAGGGGGTTAATGGTTTATCGTTTGTAACGAAAATTACATCACATAAGGAGTTCTCATCTCCCTTGTATATAATTTGTTAGCCTCAGGATCACCAACAACCTCGCCGGCTTTGGGATCCCAGGTCACTTTACGGCCAGTCCGGATGGCGATATCGCCCATGTGGCTAATGGTATCTGAAATTATGGCCTCGTCGAGCGGACACAATTCAGGTTCTTTTCCCTGTGCAACCAATAGGAAACGCCTTCCCATTGTATTGTTTTCGCTTTTAATGCCACCATTGCTGTTTTTCGGGAAATTGTTCAATTTCTGGTTGATCTCAGGAATATCGGATTGGGCTGAAGAACGACTGACTGAAATATATCCCTTTGTTCCATAGAATGTTGTTCCATTCGATTCCTTAACAGCTCGATAGTTCAGCATCTCTTTTGAAGCGACATCGGCACTGACAAAATGGACTTCCAGTCCGGAAACATACTTGCAGTTGAGGTCCCATGATAAAATATTGTTGTACAATCCACCGGGCGCCCAATACTGTCCGGTTCCTTCACAGGTGTAATTCCCATTGACTTTATCATTTAAAATCCAAACAAGGATATCGAGCGGATGGGCTCCCCAACCTCCCAGGAATCCGATGCTGTAATCGTAATTGAACCAAGAACTGTTATTTGTTACACGATCGGGGCAATAAGGGCGCAATGGGGCAGGACCTGTCCATCTGTCAAAATCGAAATCTGCTGGAACAGGTACTTCGTTGCAAACCGGTGATGGGACGTTATTTAAGCCGGGTGCCCAAACATCCGCACGTCCTATTTCCCCTATTGCTCCATCGTGGATCAGGTCATAGGCCAGTTTCATATGATCACAGGTGCGTTGCTGCGTCCCATAATGGAATTTCACATTGTTTGCTTTCAATTCTTTGGCCAGCATCATATCCTGTGGATAACTCAATCCAAGTGGTTTGGCCAGCATGATGTGCTTTCCTGCCCTTGCCGCTTTGATGGCTGCCAGAACATGCCAATGATCGCATGTGGTGATGTGGACTACATCGATATCCTTACGCGCAAGCAACTCATCCATATCAAGATAGGCCTTACATTCATCAGCCGTGAATTTATTTTCCTTGTAAAATTGGTTGATCTTGGTTGCAGTATCATCGCGCCTTTGTTTAAAGGTATCGCATACGGCAATGTTCAAAGCCTCGCGCAAGGGGAGGAAATACGACATCAATTCATCAGTTCCCCGGGAGCCAACTCCAATATGACCCACAACAACACGGTCGTTGGCACCTTTCCAGTTTGAACAGGATGAAAGAATGGTTGGCAATAGGACAGTTCCTGCAACACCCGAAACCGAACGCCTGACAAAGTCGCGACGGGAAAGACCCTTTTGATTTAAATTTTCCATATCTATTTGTTATTTAGTTAATTATAAACATTGATTATATTGCACCAAGCCTTTTCAGGAATTCGAAACTTTTCAGGACTGCCTCGTCACCGGCAATTTCGAGGGTCGAATAACCGTCAAAACCAGCTTTGACCAAAGCCTGGAAAATTTCTTCAATATTGATTACCCCATCTCCAAGGGCAGTGAGCGACATCCCGCAACCAAATTGTGTCCCCCGTTTTTCGATCAATTCTGCCGGAAGATCCTTCCAATGGACATGTTCAATTTTTGACCCGAATTTAGCAATCATTTCCAATGAATCGCCGCCTCCCAACCATAAATTTCCGGTATCGAGATTTATGCCCAAAGCATTTGAATTGCACCTGTCAAGCACTTCTCCCATCAGTTTGACCGAATCGGTAATGTGGCCATGTGGCTCGATCAGGATTTTAACGCCATAATCTTCGGCAAACCTCAACGGTTCGTACAATTTTTCTGCAATCGAAAAAATGGCCTCTGATTCGGTGAGGTTTTTCCCAAATGGAGTCCTGGGTTCCCCTTCGGCAGTGATCACATGTTTTACCCCAATGGCAGCGGCCAGCCTTACGGCTTTGATGATTTGGGCTGTTCCATAACGTCCCGGAGCAGTTGGATCGAGAAGATTGGCATGGGCACAAACGCTTGAAAGTTCAAGTCCACGGTCTTGGAACATCCGCTTGATATCGAATGGATTGGCATCCAAACTGGCCAGGGCGGTAAAACCATATTCGACCCCAAGGCAAGCTCCATCTGAATTGTCGGTCAAATCGCCGCAACTAAAGCCCCAATTTTTGATCAGGTCCAATTGGTTTTCAAGAGGACTGAATGGACTGATCAATGCAAAACAACCTACTTTTATTGCCATAATTTTGAATTATAAAGTTCAACATGTTAATATTCTGATATATAAAGAAGATCCCTTTCTTCCACAACTTGTCCCGACTTTTCAGCGATTTTTTTGCCTATGTTTATTTTAGTTTTTTTTGCTGAAGTTTCGGTAAGCCTCTGTTGTCATTCTTTGAACCTCAAAGGTTATCATTTCTTTTCTGTTTGACATCAATAACCATTTTTTT
>Ga0209083_1000228_pt1 | contig 88611 bp, 71 predicted proteins | sample AM7aDNAmetaG_FD_184132 | JGI IMG/M metagenome (GOLD analysis project Ga0209083, IMG submission 184132) | Freshwater microbial communities from Finland to study Microbial Dark Matter (Phase II) - AM7a DNA metaG (SPAdes) (version 3) | ecosystem: Environmental > Aquatic > Freshwater > Lake ...
CTTAACGAACCACCAGTTGCACCAGACACCGTGATCGAACCCTGGTTGCCGCCGAAGCAGGTAACATCGGAAGTTCCGACCGAAGCACTGAGCACAGCAGGTTGATTAATGGTCTTGTTTCCAAGAGCGATGACGCAGGCCGGATGATTGAAATCACGGATTGACACGTCATAAGTTCCGGCGATAAGACCGGTAAAGCTGCCGCTTGTCTGCCACGAAGTACCATTGATAGAATACTCATAGCTTAACGAACCACCAGTTGCACCAGACACCGTGATCGAACCCTGGTTGCCGCCGAAGCAGGTAACATCGGAAGTTCCGACCGAAGCACTGAGCACAGCAGGTTGATTAATGGTCTTGTTTCCAAGAGCGATGACGCAGGCCGGATGATTGAAATCACGGATTGACACGTCATAAGTTCCGGCGATAAGACCGGTAAAGCTGCCGCTTGTCTGCCACGAAGTACCATTGATAGAATACTCATAGCTTAACGAACCACCAGTTGCACCAGACACCGTGATCGAACCCTGGTTGCCGCCGAAGCAGGTAACATCGGAAGTTCCGACCGAAGCACTGAGCACAGCAGGTTGATTAATGGTCTTGTTTCCAAGAGCGATGACGCAGGCCGGATGATTGAAATCACGGATTGACACGTCATAAGTTCCGGCCATAAGACCGGTAAAGCTGCCGCTTGTCTGCCAGGAGACACCAGTGATCATGAACTCATAAGCGTTTGATCCGCCCGTTGCACCAGATACTGTGATCGAACCCTGGTTGCCGCCGAAGCAGGTAACGTTGGAAGTTCCGACCGAAGCGTTGAGCACAGAAGGTTCTGTAATAGTTTTGTTTCCAAGAGCGATGACGCAACCTGTATGATTTGCATCACGGATAGCAACGTCATAAGTTCCGGCGATAAGACCGGTAAAGCTGCCGCTTGTCTGCCAGGAGACACCAGTGATCATGAACTCATAAGCGTTTGATCCGCCCGTTGCACCAGACACTGTGATCGAACCCTGGTTGCCGCCGAAGCAGGTAACGTTGGAAGTTCCGACCGAAGCACTGAGCAAACCAGGATAAATGACCTCAAAGAGTCCCTTATCAATGTTACAGCTGGGATGAGCTGCATCGCGTATCCTTACACCGTATGTGCCGGGAGCCAGCCCGGTATTGTTGGTTGAAGCAGTATAGTTTGATCCGGCATCGATGCTGTATTCAAAACTTCCCGAACCGCCGGAAGCGCTGATGGTGATAGAGCCATCGCTTGTTCCGTTACAGCTGGGTTGTGTTCTGACAACATCTCCTGTCAGGATAGTAGGATTTGTAAGATAGGAATTGCCCATATCCAGGACACAAGTCGGATAGTCAGAGTCACGAACCTGAACTCCGTATGTTCCCTGACCAAGCCCTGAATTGTTGTTGGTTGCTGACCAGCTTACACCTCCGTTGATGCTGTATTCAAAAACTCCTGAACCTCCGGTAGCGCTGATTGCGATTGCACCATTGGTGGATCCAAAGCAAGTGGGTTGCGTAAGTGTAACTGCTGCACCTAATTGAGTAGGTTGCGTTATCGTGAAATTTACAACGTCGGTGCAATTATGTGCATCTTTTACTGATACAACATAAGCACCTGCAGTAAGTCCCGTGAAACTGTTATTAGTACTGTATGAACCACCTCCTATATTATATTGGTATGCAGGGGTTCCTCCGGTAGCAGTCATCAAAACAGAACCGGCACCACCAAAGCAGGTTGCATTGGTTACGCTGGCTGATCCTGTTAACAGGTTGGGTTCACCAACAGTTTGTCCGCCGGTATTTTTACAACCCTGATTATCAGTAACAGTTAACGCATAAAAAGCTGCCGACACGCCAGAGATACCTATCGTGGTCGCATCATTGCTCCACAAATAGGTATAAGGGCCTGTTCCGCCGGTAATACTTACCTGATACAGGCTGCCGTCGCTGAATCCTTTACAGGATGCGATTACTGCGTAGTAATTGAATGTCAGAACGTTAGGTTGAGAAATCGTGTAGACCGGTGAATTAAATGTACATGAGTGGGCATCTTGAACGATTACAGAGTAGGTATTTGGAGCAAGACCTGTAATGGCAGGTGTGGCTCTGAAGTTGCTCCAGGCATAGGTGTAATCTGGTGTGCCGCCTGAAACACTAAGGGTAATGGTACCATTGCTGCGTCCGTTACATGTAACATCAGAAACAATTGCCGAAGCGGTAATTGCATCGGGTGCAGTGATGACCTGGTCGCCCAGTGTGATCGCGCAGGCAGTATGAGCTGCATCGCGGATCTGGACGCTGTATGTGTCAACAACGAGACCGGTGAAGCTGCCGCTGGATACCCATGATCCACCGTTGAGGCGGTATTCATAGGTGCCGTATCCTCCCAAAGGAGTGGTTACGTTGATTGTACCATCGGTTGAAGTGTTGCAGGATACATCTGTTTTGGCAACAGTTGCTGACAAAACACCCGGGGCTGTTATCACCTCGGTGCTCAGGGTAACCACGCAAGCTGTGTGAGCCACATCCTGCATATCAACAACATAAGTGTTCGCTGAAAGTCCGCTGAATGAACCGCTTGACTGCCATGAACCGCCGTTGAGGCGATAAGCATAAGGACCGTATCCTCCCGATGGGCTGGTGATGGCGATAGAGCCATTGGTCAGGCCGTAACAGGTGATATTGGAAGGGGTAACCGTGGCTGCAAGCTGGCCGGGATTGTCTATGACAGTATTTCCCTTGTCAATGTCGCAGTTTGGATGGTTGGCATCCCGTACACGAACGTCATAGGTTCCTGCAGCAAGGCCGGTGTTATTGGTCGAGGCGGTAAAATGCGCCCCGGCATCAATACTATAGGTATAAGATCCTGAACCACCGGATGCGGAAATCGTAATGGCTCCGTCAGCTGTACCGTAGCAGGTAGGCTGTGTTGGGCCAACCGTTGCGGTGATGACTGTCGGGTAGGCGAGGAACGTATTTCCTTTATCCTGAACGCAGGCTGTGTGATTGGCATCCCTGACATGAACATCATAGGTGCCCGGATGCAGCGCAGTATTGTAGGCTGTTGCTGTCCAGTTGGCACCAGCATCGATGCTGTAGTCGTAGGAGCCTGAACCGCCGGAGGCGCTGATGGCAATGATACCATCATTTGTTCCGTTGCAGGTTGGCTGAGTCGGGGTAACCGTTGCTGTGAAGCCAACGGGATAAGCCAGAACATACGTACCTTCTGTCATAGAACAGTTAGTATGAGCGGCATCGCGAACTTTCACAACATAGGTTCCGGGAGCAAGACCAGTGTTGCTGGTCGTAGCTGTCCAGTGCGAACCACCGTCGATGCTGTAGCTGAAACTTCCTGAGCCGCCTGAAGCACTGATGGCGATGGTACCGTCATCGGTAAAAAGACATGTTGGCTGGGTGGGAGTTGCTGATGCTGTAAGCGCAGCCGGGAAAGTGAGCACAGAGCTGGGTCCGTCGTAAATACAATCCGTATGGGCTGCATCGCGAACCTTGACATGATACGTACCTGGTGCCAATCCGGCATTGTGGGTTGTAGCAGCCCAGGTTGATCCACCGTCAATGCTGTAGTTAAAGGCGCTTGAACCGCCTGCTGCACTGATGTCAATAATCCCGTCGTTGATACCGTTGCAGGAAGGCTGCGTGGGAGTAACCGTGGCTGAGATAGCCGTCGGATTAACGATGATCGTATTGCCATTGTCAATTTCGCAATTGGAATGTGCTGCATCACGGATTCTGATGCCATAGGTGCCGGGAGCCAGCCCGTTGTTGACGGCGGCTGCTGTATAATGCGTACCGGCGTCGATGCTGTAGGTATAGGAGCCATAACCGCCGGAAGCACTGATGGCAATACTGCCGTCAGTGTTGTTGTAGCAGGTTGGTTGTGTCGGAGTAACTGTCATAGCGAGATGGGCAGGGTAGGTGATTGTTTTAACTCCCTTATCAAGCAGGCAGGTCGGGAAAAGAGCATCCCGAAGCTGTACGTCATACGTGCCCGGGGCCAACCCTGTAAAGGTGGAGGAGGTTGTCCATGTGGACCCTCCGTCTTTGCTGTACTCGAAAGTTCCCCAGCCTCCGCCGGCGGCAATGTCAATTTGGCCGTCGTTGTTCAGGTCACAGGTGGGTTGGGTTGTGGTTACTGTTCCCGTCAGGGCATCAGGTGAATCTACAACCATGGCCGAAACGGAAATAACGTTATGGCAGTTATTGGCATCGGTAAGGGTAACGTAGTAACTGCCGGCAGCTAGTCCGGAAATGCCATCATCTCTCTGGTCCAGTTCCGGGCCATACACATGGTCTTGGCCATTGCTCCACTGGAATTCGATGATGGGGTATGCTCCGTCAGGAGGAACGACGGTCAGATTGATGGCCCCATCGCTGAGGTTATGGCAACTGACATTCGTTACAGTGTAGGTATAATCGATAGGATTGTCAAGAATGACCGGAGTGACGGAGGAGGCGGAAAAGCCCCATACACCTGCAATACCGGTACCCGGATCAACTGAAACCGGATCCCAGTAACTTATGCCAAGTTTGTACTCCTTGCGGCCGTAACCGGGTGTGGTTCCGAAGATAACCCAGGGGTCCGAGTCTGTTGAAGAAAATGTATAGTCGTCGGTGCTCCAGCTATAGGTTACGCTTTCATATGGGACAAGTCCTCCAGCGAGTGTGCAGGTAGATCCAACCTGGTCGCAAGCATGCAACTGGAAGGTGACACCGAAGCAAATCTCAGAATCGGGAGTGACGTGAGGGGATTGCGCTCTGGCATTTATCGAAAATGTCAGAATGAACAAGGTTAAAAGTACCATCGATGGTATCTTTAACCTTTTCAGTAAAATCATTTTTTTGTAAAATGTTTCCATAGGTTAATAATTGGGTTTAAACTAATTAATTGTAAGTGAGTATTAATGAAGATTTTACATATGATATATAGAATCTTAGCACCAGAGGGCTAAGGAGGAGGAAGCAATAGAATGTAGATTTTCTTTTCTTTTTTTCTCATAAGGATTCAGTTTTTTCTGATAAACATTTAACAATTTTAAACTTATACGGTTTGAATAAGTATAAACAATTAGTATTGAAAAACTTAAAACACGGCTTGTTATACTGGTCGCATAACATTTAAAAACCCTAGTGTTTGCTGCTGTTTCAATACTTTTTGATACCTACAAAAGAATATTCGAAAATAGGTTATAAAATCAAGAGTTGTTAGAATACAATATGAAAATATTTCAAAAATATGAGTTTTGTGTCAATTTATGACGGTTTTCCTGTATATTTGCTCCGGTAACATTTTTAAACCCAGGTTTTATGGATAGTATTGCCCGGACGGATCAGAAGATCAAAATCTTAATAGCAGAAGATCAGGGACTTATAGTACACTCGCTGACGATCATGTTAAATGCCCAGCCTGATTTTGAAGTGACCGGAACGGCATCGAATGCCGAAGAACTGTTAAAGCTGCTGGAAATAAAGAAACCGGATGTTATTATCACGGATATAAAAATGCCCGGGATGACAGGGATCGAACTGACAAGGATCATTGATTTGAAAATGCCGTGGATTAAGATCATCGCACTTTCCATGTACGTGCATCCTCAATTTATCAGGGAGATGTTAAAGGCAGGCGCCAAGGGATATCTTTCAAAAAACTGCACACCCGATGAATTATTCCTTGCCATACGGGATGTTTACATCGGCAAGACGGTCTTCTGCAAAATAATTTCCGAGGTACTTATAACTAACTTTTCCATAACAGAAGAAGACCAGGACAAACAGGGCAGGAACCTGACCGCCCGGGAAATTGAATTGATCCATCTCCTGGCCGAAGGGAAATCCACGAGAGAGATAGCCAGTCAGCTGTATATCAGTGAAAAAACCGTTGAACGGCATAAATCCAACATCTTAAAAAAGATGAGATTACATAACACTGCCCAATTAATCAAAACGGCTGTGGAAAATGGAATCCTGATCCTTTGAAACGGTCATTTCTTTTCACCATGCATGATCCGGATAGTCAAGTCAAGGTTTTGCTTAACCTGGGCGTCCGACGGATCAAGCGATGATGCGATTCTGAAAACTTCCACCGCCCTGGGGAAGTCCCGCATCATGCTGTAGATGATCCCAAGATCTTTGTAGGCATTAATTTCCTTGGGGGAGATGCGTATGGCTGTTTCAAGGCAAAGTGCCGCAGAGTCGAGGTTGGCGGCATACCTGCCGTATAACCTGCCGAGGTTGGAAAAAATTTCACTGTTGGCAGGAGGCATGTGGCTTAACGTCAGGTATGTGTTGATCTTGTACCTGAATTCGGTCTGATTGTCCATGTTTGCCAGAACCCTGATCGTATTGTTATAGGATGTTTTATCTTCCGGGTCAAGGCTGAGAACCTTGAAATACTGACCGATGGCTGCTTTGTAATCCTTGTGGTACATGGCCTGGATGTTCCCGTAAAGTATCAGGGCGTTGATGCTGTTGGGTGCAAGCCGGACAGCCTTGCTGAGGTATATCCAGGAAAATTTGTAATCTTCCAGTTTTTGTATGGAATCCGTTTCGCCGGTTGCCTTCTTCAGGTAATCACCCCCTGCCGATGTGTTGCATTTGATGCTGTTTTCCGAAACTTTTACATCGGTGGAGAAGAGGGTGAAATCATCCTTCCATACCTTATTCCGGGTAAAGGTCTTCACCGAACACAGGAGAAAGGCCGCAATGAAAACTGTAAGGACAGTTCGTCTTACCATCGCACCGTTTTTGGATAATGAGGGTAGCTTTGTTGCAATCAGATATGTTATCACTATAACAAATCCGAGCGACGGCATATAGATAAAGCGCTCGTTCATGAACGTTCCTACCGGGAATAAAAGGTTGGAAACGATTACCAGCGTGAGGGTATAGAAGAGAATCCCGTAAATTACCGGACTTTTCGACCGGAAATGGTAAAAAGCATATGCAAGGAGGCCTGCATATAAAAGTGCGGGAATGATGGCCCGCGGGTCGTTGAATGCCACCAGCGGAATGTGGTACGGGTAGTAGTCGTGGGTGAGGGGATGAGGGAAGAACAGCAGTTTGATGTACAATCCCAGGGTATAGAGGATGGTACCGAATTTCTGGCCGGCCGTTGCCTCAAGGAACGGGTTGTTCAATAACTCTCTCGGAATTTCGGTGGAAACAATCTGGCCCAGCACCAGGAACCTGATAAAAACAAAAATGAGGGCAGTGATAAAAAGCGGGATGGCCAACGTAAGGTTCTTCTTCAGGGGGACTTTTTTGAAGAAATAGATTGTAAGAGGAACGATGATCACAAACATGATGGCATTTTCTTTCGACAGCAATCCGCAAAAAAAACTCAGGTTCGCCAGAACCAGCAGGCCTGTTTTCCGTTTTTCCAGGTAAAGGAGGGTCAGTTGAAGGGTAAAAAGCGAAAACAGGAGGGCCAATATCTCATCCCTGCCTTTGATGTTGGCTACCACCTCGGTATGAACAGGATGGGCAATGAAGAGCATGGCTGCCAGGAACGGGAAACCGAGGTACCAGGGCTGCCCGTTTGGGGGGCGTATGAGGTTTTTCAGGATGATGAATACCAGGATTCCCGTAAGGGCATACAGCAGGATGTTGATCAGATGGCTGAGCATGGGATTGAACTCGCCGGTCAAAGACTTTTCGATGGCAAAGGTCGCAAGGGAAAATGGCCGGTAACGTCCGCCGGCTACGAGGTGCTTCTCTTTTCCCCAGAATCCTGTAAATGAATCCCAGGCAAAGATATCGCGGATGCCTGCCAATCCTTTTTGTGTGAAAGAATTGCCTTTGCACACCATCAGGTCATCGAGCGCGTAATCGTTGAATAAGGTATTGCTGTAGATTGCAATGGTAAACAGAAAGATGACCAGTACCGGCCATCGGATATCCGGTTGAGTGGGGAGCGTGGTAACCGTTTTGGGAATTTTCATGGTGCTTGTTGCGTTTTATTTTTTCATCGTCCCTGCTTTTTTTGAAGCATATCGATGTAAGGCTGATTTACCTGATTTCCCCTGCGCCGTGCCTCAAGGGCATATTTCAGGGCATTGGGAAAATCGTTGTTCTTGTAATATATTACTGAACAATTGTACAGCGCATTCCCATTGGCCGGGTTCAGTTCGAGGCACCTTAAAAAGTCTTTTAACGCTTCAGGGAAATTGCCCAGGCTGAAGTAACAAAAACCCCTTTTCAACAAAAGATCGTCGCGGAGAGGAAATGCAGGGACCAGGAGGTTATAATCGCGGATGGCACTTTGATAATCGTTCATGTCTGCAAACACATGGGCACGGTTCAGCATGATCATTTTTGAATCGGGACAAAGTTCAAGCGCCTTGTTATAATCAGCAAGAGCCGGCCCGAACTGCCTGGTTTCGCCGTAAAGATTGCCCCGGTTGAGATAGCACAAATAGGCATTGCTGTCATATGCCTGTGCATAGGCGTTGACTGCAAGCGCCCGGGTATAGTATGCAATTGCAGGGAGCGTTGAATCGAGTTTGATCGAAACGTTTCCAAGGTTGCGAAAAGCCATGGGATCTGTCGGGTTGTAAATTACGGCTTTGGCGTAATCACGCCGCGCCAGTTCAAAGGAGTCGATTTTGTAATAATAGGTTCCCCTGTTGTTATAGCCAAGGTCGCAGGCAGGATACTTTTCAATTACGTCGGTCCACAATGTCCCGGAATTCTGCCAGATATTTACACGGCCGGCCGAAAGGTAGATCATGCAGCTGATGTAGATTAAAATTACGCCAGCCGAAAAATATTTCAGGATGTTGTTTTTTTGCCGGTTGAGTAAATAATCTGAATAATATCCGATGATGAAAAATAAACCAATATAAGGAATATAGGTATACCTGTCGGCCATGAGGGCTTTCCCGACAGAAATAATTTGCAATACAAGAAAAATCGAAAGAAGGAAAAATAAAAATCCGAATGCAGGAATTTTAGAATATTTTTTTATATAAAAAATAATAATTGCAAGTACTGAAATAATGATCGGCGAGATATAATAAACGGCAGGTAAAAACCCCGAGGACGAAAGCGTGGGGAAAGGGTAAAATGCCGACAATCCGTAAGGGACGAAAAGCCTGACAACATACATAAGCAGCCCGAACGAAACACAGAACATCCGTTGCGGGATCGATAGGAGTGTAAAGGATGCAATCGCATCGTGCGATTGCACTACCAGGGTGATAATGCCGAAAATTAAAGCAAGAATAAATACCGGAATTTTTTCAAATATCAATTTGAAATTAAATCGTCTGTTTAAATAATAATCGATGCAAAAAAGCAATAATGGAAAAACTACCGCAGCAGGTTTTGACAATAAGGAAAAAATATAAAAAAGTAAACAGAGAAGGTAATATTTTACCGATTTAGTTTCTGTAAATTTTAAATAAAAAATCAGTCCGGCCAGGAAGAAAAAAGCGTACAGAACATCCTTTCTTTCTGAGATCCACGCGACGGATTCAACATGCATCGGGTGTATTCCGAAAAGTAATGCTGAAATAAATGCGATCGTTGAATTTTTTTTGGTAAGCCGGTAAATAAAGAAAAAAACAAGAAGAATATTTAGTAAATGCAATATAAGATTTACAAAATGAAATAATGCCGGATCAGGGGTTGGAACATTTAATGGCGTATTTTTCTTCGCTGAAAAAAAATAATCAATGCTCAGCGAAATCATGGTAACCGGATGGTAATTTGAAGCGGAAGAATTTGTGAAAAAGTATTTGATATTTTCCCATGAAAGGTTATGTACATTTTTATTAACCAGCACGTATACCGGGTCATCCCAATTGGTAAATTTCCCGTTCAGCGATGGCAAATAAATAAAAACCGGAACAGCTACAAGCAAAAAAAGCAAGGCAGACAAATAATAAATATTGTTTGATTTTAATTTATCTGTATTATTGATTATCGCCTTATTTTTAATTGCAACAGGACGAATATTTGTTTTTTGTATTTTTGAATTTTTTCCCATTGAAATTATTTTATTTTAAAAATAAATGTTCATTAATTCTATCCGGAATAATTAAATTATTAATTGAATTATTCCGGATAATAATTATTTATTTTTATTTTCAGGCAGGTTGGTTAAAAAGGTTATCAGGTTATTGTCTACATTAATTCCGCACTGTTTTGCCAGGATAGCATGTTTATACGCTTCGGTATAATTTTTCTGACGGTAATAAATGTTTGCCAGCAGGTTATGTGCCTGCCCGTTGGCAGGATTCAGCCCGACGATTTTTAAAAAATATTTTTTGGCACTGTCAGGAATATTTTTTTTATAGAAAGCAACACCCAGATTAAATATCGCGTCAACATCGTCTGGCATGTGCTGCAGGTATTTTTTGAAATCGGATATGCCCGAATCGTATTTTTCCAGTCTGTCGGTATACATGATGCCCCTGTCGAGATAGGGTTTGTAATCCCCCGGATTTTTATTGATGGCGCTTGTGTAGTCGTTCACTGCAAGCTCATAGGCTTCCATTTTTTTGTAGATGTAGGCACGCGAGGCGTAAAAATTCAATTTTTTTGCATCGTTCGGGTCCAGTTTAATCCCATAGGTCAGATCCTTGAGGGCTTTGTCAAGTTCCTTGTTTTCATTATACATAAAGGCCCTGTTGGTATAAGCCTGGGCGCTTTCCGGGTTTTTTTCGATCACATCCGTCCAAAGGGCAATACTGTCTTTCCATACGAGCGTCCTGTTCCAGGTTAAGAAAGAAAATATGATCAGGATCAATATGGCGGCGCCGTCGGCGAGGTTTCTTTTTGAAACCTGCAGTGCGGAGCGGTAATTCCAGAAAGCGACGGCGGCAATAAGGCTCAGTCCGAGGTAGGGGATGTAGGTGTAACGTTCCGACACCACGGAACCGCCCACGGGGAGGAACTGCAGAACCGGGAAAATGGTAACCATAAAAAACATAAGTCCAAACGTGACAAACCTGTTGCTTTTCCATGTTTTAACAACCGCTGCCAGGAAGAGAAGAAAAATAACCGGCGATAAGTACATATAAAAAGGCATGGCTCCCTGCGCTGTGACCGGGTATTCATATACCCCGATCTGGTTGAAAGGCACCACGAATTTGACGAGGTAGACCCACACGCTGTAAGGAGCATAAAAGAGGCTTTGTGAAACCGGGATGCCCATGGGGTTGATGTAATTGCTTGCTTTCTGGGCGAAAATTGCCACAATGCCAAATACCAGTGAGATGGCAAAGAATGGGATCTTTTCCAGGACCATTTTCAGGTCAGGTTTCCTGGCATGGAAATAGTCGATCAGGACTAGCACTACCGGCAGGGTAACGGCCTGGGCTTTCGAAAGGTTGGAAACGATAAAACAACCGAGTGCCAGGAAGTAATAACTGTATTTATTCGTTTTCAGAAAGAAAAGCCACGACAGCAACGCCAGGAAATACCATGCGGTGTAAAGTACGTCTTTTCGTTCCGAGACCCAGGCTACCGACTCAACGTGCATGGGGTGAAGGGCAAACAACAGGGCGATGGTGATGGCGATGTTCGAATTCTTTTTCAGCAGGTGAAAAAAGAAGGTATATATAAGGAATGCATCTAAAATATGCAGGATGAGATTGTGAACATGGTATCCCCGGGCTGCCAGTGTGAAAAAATGGTAATCAAAGGAAAAGCTGAGTAGTACCAGTGGATGGTAATTTCCCATGAAATAGGTTGAGAATATTTTTCCCAGGTTTTCCCAGGAAAAGGAGGTGATCATTTTATTGTTCATGATGTAGGCGATATCGTCCCAGTTGACAAAATCATTGCTCAGCGTGGGATAATATGCGATGAAAGAAACAGCGATCAAAAAGAGGATTTTCCAGTTCAGCAGTTTCTCCTCCTTTATGGGGATTTTCTTTTTGGCGGCCATAGCAAACTATTTTTGTTTGTACATTGGAAGGGAGACCAACCCGGTTTTATGAAAAAAATAACCGAGTGAAGTGCGCAGAACACCCATCCCGTATTTGATGCTGCGGCGCAGGTTTATGGAAGAGGCTTCTTCGAAATACTTGGTCGGACAAGTTATTTCCGCGATCTCGAATCCTGCCATGAAAATCTGGGCAAGCATCTGGTTGTCAAAAACGAAGTCGTCGGAATTGACATGATAGTTCACGGTTTCGAGTACCTCCCTGGAAAAAGCCCGGTATCCTGAATGATATTCAGAGAGTTTCTGGTTGATCAGCAGGTTCTGAACCCAGGTTAGAAACCGGTTTGCTATGTATTTATATTTGGGCATCCCGCCTTTCAGGGCGCCTTTCCCCAGGATGCGCGAGGCGATGACCACCGGGTAAAGGCCGCTGGCGATCATATGTGCCATGGAGGGTATCAGCTTTGGGGTGTATTGGTAGTCGGGATGGAGCATGATGACGATATCGCCCTTTAATTCAAGTGCTGTATCGTAACAGGTTTTCTGGTTCCCGCCATATCCCCGGTTTTTATCATGTCTGATCAGGTTTTTAACCTGCAGGGTGCTTGCAACCAGGATGGTGTTATCGGTACTTGCATCGTCAACCACCACGTATTCGTCGACAAGGTCGAGCGGGATCTCTGCAATGGTTTGGGCAATTGTTTTTTCTGCATTGTAAGCGGGGAGAACGACGATTATTTTTTTGCCTAAGAGCATATGTCAAATAGATGTTTTTAAATGAATACCGAATATTGAATTTTGATCAACGAACTGAGAAGTGCGATTTTTTTTATTGGGTAAAAGATACCCTGATTTTAGCGGATAAAGGTAAAAAGTTTTTCACAAATGAACGGTAAAAATTCCAGCAGGCTGGAATGGTGTGCTTTCTCGAATCAAGAGGCATTTCCGGGTGGTAAGGGAAATTCCTCCTGATCCGCTTTCACAGCATGCTTAATGTAATGAAAAAACAAGGCTGCCTCGTGAAATCAGAGGCAGCCTGTGCAATGTTCAATGTTTGTGGAGCTGGAGGGATTCGAACCCTCGTCCAAACAAGTAGCAAAAATGCTTTCTACATGCGTAGCTTCCGGTTGATTGTCGGGATCATGCTGGCCAGAAGCCAACCCACCTGATCCTTAGTTCCTGTTATTTCGCCCGAACAGCGGAACAATGCCCGGACTATCTCAACCTTTGCGATGCCTCATCCGGAACACCGTTGAGAAAGGTTTCCCGGGAGACAAGACGCGCCTAATTTCTAAAATTAAGCAGCTAGTCTGTAAGAATAATTGTCGCCAGTTATTGGCTGTGTGAACTGACTTTTTACGAGATCTGCTCACGAACCCTCGGCATGCTTACAATCCCACTTCCTTGCTGTCAAAACCGGTCAGCCCCGGAAATTCGTGCAAAGATACAATAAAAAATGGGGTGGGGGGATGAATATTGAATATCGCATTTCACATTTCACATTTCGAATGATGAATATTCGCGCTACGCGCACTGAGCGAAGTCGAAGTGAGCGGGGGTCAGATTTCCCGGAAGCCCAGGATTCTGTTTACGAAAAGCGCGATGTCATACTTCGAATTAAATATCTGGTAGAGTTCCGCGATGATGGGGAAATGTTCCTCGACAGGCATAGTTTTGGAAATTTCCTGATAAAACACGTTTGCAGCAGTTTTCCCCTCCAGCACCAGTTCATGGGAGACATGTTCGGTAAAAAAGCCTTTCCCGATAAGCAGGCCGAGGGTGCGGTTGCGGCTCAGATCATTGAGTGCCGTAAGCGTAAAGTCGCCATACCCGCAATAGTTGAACAGTGTTTCTTCACGGCCGCCAAACCATTTCAGCACGCGGCGCATTTCGCGGAAAGCTTTTGTAAGAACAAGGAAACGAAGGTTCGGGGAGTTGAACTGGGCGTCGACAATTCCAAGTACGACGGCGTAAATATTTTTCAGGATGCTGAGGATTTCTACCCCCCGGAGGTCGGTTGAAAAATCAAGATGAATGTTTGTCCCGGCAAACATCTCCGGAATCCTGGTGCCGGGTTCTGAATCTCCAAATCCCAGGGTGAATCCCGTGGGCATCCGGTTGATGATCTCACCGGCAAAACTCGGTCCTTTCATGGTGCATACCGGATTCGGGAACTCCTCTTTCAGGCACTCGGTAATGGTTTTGCTGCCCGAACCAAATCCTTTGGCCAGGTTGACAAACCGGGCGGCGACCGGGAGGTGCCCGCTGATGGTTTTCAGGTAGCCGATTACAACCACAGAGGGTATGGCAAGAAAGATCGTGTCGCAATGTTCCAGCCGGCTGTTGTCGGTTGTGGCTCTGAGGCCCTGATGGAGCATCAGTGTCGGAAAATATTTCGCGTTGATATGATCGCGGTTGATGCTTTCGACGACATTGGTCTCAACCGAATGAAGGAGAACAGGCTCTTGTCCCTTGGAGGCCAGGATATTTCCCAGGGCGGTACCAATGGTACCTGCGCCAATGATGGCAATTTTTTCCGGTTGATTTTCCATGAAGTTTATTGTTGATTGGGTGAAAACAAAATCCTGAAACAAGCTCCCCCGGTATTTACGATCTCAAGCTGGGCTTCAACCTGCTGAATCAGGATCTGCACAATCCGGGTCCCCATCGAATGGGTGGTTTTCATGGTGAAATCTTCGGGTAGTCCGATGCCGTTGTCGCAGATGGAAATGCTGAATTTCCCGTCATTTTCCGGCAGCAGTTTTACCCAGAGGGTCCCGGTTCTTTCACCGGGGAAGGCATACTTGTAAACATTGGTAATAAGTTCGTTGATGATCAGTCCCATGGGTAGCGCCATTTCAATGGCCAGCTGGCAGGGCTGGATGTCGGTTTTCAGTTCTATGCGGTTGTTGTTGAATGAACTTGAAATGATGAGGGCCAGGTTCTGTAGGTAGTTGTCGAACGGGATGGCGCTGATCTCCTGGTTCTTGTAAAGTTGTTCATGCACAAGCGACATTGTACGTACCCGGAGCTGCAAATCGGTGAGCGAACGGTTGAGTTCGGTGTCGGAGGTCTGATCGCGCTGCATGTTCATGAGGCTGGTAAGGATGGTGAAATTATTCTTCACCCTGTTGTGGATTTCACGCAGCAGGTACTCTTTCTGCCTGGCATTTTCCGCCAGTTCCTCCTCATGCTTCATCCTTTCAGAAATGTCACTGACCACGGTGATCACGTCGCGGATTTCGTGGGTGTCGTCATCAAGTACCGGGTTGATGCTTGCCTCGGCCCAGAAAGATGTTCCATCCTTGCGGAGCGCCTTATAAATGTAACCCGTGGTTTTTTTGGTTTGGGACATCTCCAGGATATGCTTGTTAACGTCAACATGGAAGGCCGGATCGACCAACTTCAGCGGGCTCTGCATATGAAGCAGTTCCTGTTGGGTAAAGCCGTAAAATTTTTCGCATGACGGGCTGACATATTTCCGGTTCATGTTTGAATCAAGGAGGGAGATCACATCGACGGTGTTTTCTGCAAGAAAACGGTGAAGCTCTTCACTGCGGGTAAGTCTGGCCTGGGCGTCGATGCGTTCAACGATCTCTTGCTGCAGCCTGCTGTTAAGCACTTTCAGTTCATTTTTCCTTTTCCGGTTGTTTCGTGCAAGGGTATCGACAAACATGATGAGCAGCAATAAAATGATGAACGCCAGTTCGTATAAAAATGTGCGGATGCTGCCATTCCTGATCTGCAGTTCCTGGAGCACATTTTCATTTTTCATGAGTTCGTTTTTTGCTTCGATAGCCTGGATGCTTCTCGTTGCTTCAAAAATTGCAAAATCCTTGCTGCTGCGGTCGCGGTTCAATTTATCGCGGTATTCAACACAACATGCAAAATAGGCCAGCGCATCTTTGTATCGTTTTTCAGTATTGGCAAAATCGGAAAGTTGCGAATAGATGGCCTCCAGCAGTTGCGTACTGTTGATCTGTTTTGCCAGTTTCAATGATTTGCTGAGAAAAAAGCTGGCTGAATCTTTTCGCCCGAGCAGCCAGTAGGCTTCTCCCACGTTGAGATAAGACGATGCCTCGAGCAGTTGCACACCGTTAATCTGCCGAAGGTGCATGGCATTGAGGTTGTATTCCAGGTTTTTCGGGTTATCCTCCAATACCTGATAAATATGGGCAATTCGGGTATAGATGATGGCGACTTCAGCTTGTTTTCCGCCCTGCTCATAAATCGCAACGGCTTTGCGGTAGTAATAATCAGCGTTGGAATATTGTGTTGTCTGGGTAAAGGCATCCCCAAGGAATTTGTATACCATGCCTAATTCAAGGGTAGCTTTGGCCTTCTCATAACAAGCGATGCACAGGTACAGGTTCCGTATAGCACTTTTATAATCGAATTTTCTCAGGTCGTACTGGGCCTGCGTGAGGAACACCCTGCCATGTGTCAAAGGATCTGCAGTTTTCTGGGAGTTCTGGTACATCATATCGAGGTACTTTTTAGCAAGATCAAAATCCTTGATCTTTTCCAGGAAAAACTGGGATATCCTGGAATGCGCTTCAATAAGGTCCTCAATGTTATTGTGGCGTTCGAACAAGTCCATCTCCTTGTAGTGATATTTGAGGCATTCGATATACTCCTCTTTCGTCTGGTAGTAATCTTCCAGTAATTTCAGTGCGTTAGCCTGGCCTTTCAGGTAGTTGATCCTGACTGAAAATGTTAAGGCCAGGTTGGCATAATCCTTTTCTATTTCAGGGCTGGTGGTGTATTTTGCAAGGTCGAGGAGAGAATCGATATAGACGATGCTGTCGCCAATTCCTGTATTTTCTTTTAATTCTGCCGGATAAGCAAAAACTGAAGAGAGCAGCAGGAGCAATAATACGCCGGAAATTTTCATCAGTCTTTTTTTTGTCGTACCCGGGTTGCAGCGAATGCAAAGATATTCCCGCGAAAGCATTCAGCAGGATTCGCGAACTGAACTACTGCAAAAATAGAAAATAATCTTAATTTTACTGCCTGATTCAGAATTTAAAGGTGAACATCTCAGCTGCGAAAATTTTTATTACGAAGGTATACCGGGTAGCCTACCCGAAGATTTCGTCAATTATCGACTTCCTGCTGATGACCATGAATTTCCCCTATCGTCCCCTGAGGAAGGCCGTTGGCGGCGGAAAACCGAAAATTGTCTTTACCGGCGACGGTATCATGCCCAGGATCAGCCGGATGGCCAAATGGATAAAACGTGACGGGCGCTATTCCACGGTATTGATTTCCAGCAAACTCAGTTTTGTGGAAAAATTCTCCAATGATGCATGGGACGGCGTATTCCTTTTCAGGAACCAGTACCACCTTAAGCGGATTCTGAAACAAATCGGGGGAGTTTATTTATACCATGGCTTCGCGCCTAAGAGTTTTTATCCCGACCAGGTACGGCAATTTGTAAAAGAACCTTTCCTGATCGACATGCAGGATGTATTTACCTGCTACTACGGGCTCAATCCCGGCATCAGGTGGCTGGTGAAGGAGCTGCCCATTGAAAAGGACTGCCTGCTCCATTCGTCCGGGATCGTGGCGCACAGCCTTGAACCCAATGTCGCCATCAGGAAGTTTGCAGGAGAGAAAAAGCCACCGGCCATTTTTTTTCCGCTCTACTGCGACAATGATCAGTTCCTGGAGAACAAAAAGCAACTTGATCCCGACGACATTCATCTTGTTTATGCAGGCGGCGTGGCCGGATCGCACCGTGACAAGTCGCATTACGGAAGCATCCAGTTCCATGAACTCATACGGAACCTTAATGAGCAGCGCATCCATTTTCATATTTATCCCAGTCCTTCGAATATTCGTGCCGATTACGAGGAATATGTGCAGATAGCGGAGACGACACCCTATTTTCATTTTCATGCTGCGGTGCCGCAGGAATCCATCGCCGGCGAGCTGAATAAATATCATTTTGGAGTACTCCCGTTTTTCTCGGCACACTCCGAACAGTCGAAAGAAAAATATAAGTATGCAACGTCGTTAAAACTCTTTAATTACATCGAGGCCGGTTTGCCTGTCCTTGTTTCGAAAGACCTGACATACCAGTCGTGGATCATAAGCCGGTACGGCGCCGGGATCGTGGTTGGGAAAAGTGATATGACAAGAATGAAGCATGTTATCACGGCGCAGGATTACAGCGCCCTTGTTGCCGGGTTGCTCAGGCGCCGGGAGGAGATTTCCCTGCGCGTCCATATCCCGAGGCTGTTAACCTTTTACAGGCAGGTCGCCGGGCGCCGGGATTCAATTTCCTGACCAGATTCAGTTAGTTTTATTAATTTTGCAGCCGAATTTGTGATCGGATGAGGAAAGTTGTCATTATTGGCGCAAGGGCAGACGGACATGCCAAGGTTGTTCTTGAAATAATCCAGGCGGAAAATAAGTACCAGGTGGTCGGTTTTGTTGATGATCATCTTTTCGGAACCGGATTAACAATCAGGGATATCCCTGTTATCGGCACCGTATCTGACCTTCAGGCGCTTCAACAGCAGCATCAGCTTTTTGGTGCCATTGTCGCGATCGGCGATAACGTAACACGCCGGCAACTTGGTGTGAGGGTAAAAGAGACAGGGTTGGCGCTGATCAACGCGGTTCATCCAACAGTTCACTTTGACTCCGATGTGATTATCGGGGAAGGAAATTGCTTTTGCCAGGGCGTGATCGTTGTGACAGGCACCCGGATCGGGAACTCTGTGAACGTTCATACCGGTGCAACGATCGACCACGACAACGTGATTTGCGACGGCGCCAACCTGGGGCCGGGCGTGCATACGGCCGGCCGGGTGACCATAGGCAGGGATGTCTTTCTGGGCACCGGGACAATTGTTATCCCAGATTGTTCGGTAGGCGAAGGGGTTATTGCCGGCGCCGGTACCGTGATTATCGACCCGGTTGAATCGTATTGCAAGGTTGTCGGGGTTCCGGCGCGGATCATTAAAAGACTTAATACACCATTATTATGAGCATAAAAAGAGTTTTTGTTACAGGCGGCGCCGGATATGTGGGTGCCATACTCACGCGCAGACTGCTTGAACGCGGATACGCCGTAACCGTACTTGACCTGATGATCTATGGGGAACAGGTACTGCCCGATCATCCTGATCTGAAGAAGATCAAGGGAGATATTCGTGATGCTGCCCTCCTGAAGGCTTCGCTTCCCGGCCACGACGCGGTCATTCACCTGGCCTGCATTTCCAATGATCCCAGTTTCGAACTGAACCCCGACCTCGGGAAATCGATCAACCTGGATGCCTTCGAGCCCCTGGTGAAAACAGCCATGGAGAGCGGGGTGAAGCGGTTTATCTATGCCTCTTCTTCCAGCGTTTACGGGATCAAGGATGAACCCGATGTAACAGAGGATATGATGCTTGAACCGCTTACCGATTACAGCAAATTCAAGGCCATGTGCGAGGTTATCCTGGCAAAATACCAAAGCCCAGATTTTACTACCGTCACCATCCGCCCTGCTACAGTTTGCGGATACTCGCCCAGGCTCAGGCTTGACCTGACGGTTAATATCCTTACCAATCTCGCGGTCAACAAAGGACTGATTACAGTTTTCGGGGGACAGCAGAAGCGGCCCAACCTGCACATCGAGGATATGGCGGCACTTTATCTGCTTCTGCTGGAGCTGCCCGATGAGAAGATCGCCGGGAAAGTATTCAATGCCGGTTATGAAAACCACACGGTGGCCGAGATTGCCGGTATGGTTCGCGATACCATTGGTCCGCAGGTCAACATTGTGACCACCGAAACCAACGACAACCGGTCGTATCACATATCCTCCGGGAAAATCAAGCGCGAAATCGGTTTTGTTCCGACCCATTCGATCACCGATGCGGTGCAGGACCTGAAAAATGCCTTTGACGGGAACCTGATTCCCGACTCGCTAACGGACGACCGTTATTTCAACGTGAAGAAGATGCAGAAAATCAACCTTGTTTAAGCCGAAGCAGCGTGGCAGAGATACTTGACAAAGACAAAATCACCAAGGCGATCCTGGAAACCACGCCATTTGTGCTCAGCAATTTCAGGATGTTGCGCAAACTTGATCCGAACGATCATTACTGGAGCATGTTCAGGGATATCGGTCCGCTCACCGTTAACGGCGTTTTCATTGAAACAGCCAGCGTTGTAAGCTGGATAGGGCGCACATACCATCCGAAATCGATTCTTGAGATCGGGACCCGCACCGGGGGCTCACTGATCGCCCTGTTGTCAAATTACCAGGATTTCAGCGATGTTGAAGTCGTTTCGTTTGATCTCTGGCGCGAGTATGTGAGCACAACCTGGTTTTCGAGGAAGATTACCGCCCTGAGATCAAAAAAGGGGGGCAGGAATGCGATGGCGGGGAATATAAACATATCGGAAAAAAAGCTTAAACCTTTCTTTTCGCTGATCCGGAACCTGTCGATCAACAAGGTCAGGCGAAACCTGGAGTATTTCAACATCCCCGCGAATATCATCACCTTCATCAGCGGTGATTCAAAAATGACGGTGCCTGCCTATTTCGGCAGGTATCCCGCGAAAAAATTTGATTATATCCTGGTCGACGGCGCACATGACAAGGAAACAGCCCTGATCGACCTGCAGAACATTGCGGATCACGTGGCTGAAAAAGGCATTGTGGCGTTCGACGACATCAGCGACCTGAGTTACAACCTCATGGATGTTTGGGTTCGTTTTAAGGAGTTGCAGAAGGACAAGTTCGACTTTGTCGAAATCGACTGCAGAAAAGGGGTTGGAATTGCATTTAAAAAATAATAAAACATGAAAGTGCCATTTGTAAATATCGGCCTGCAGCACCGGCAGATCAAGGATGAAATGCTGAATCTTGTTTCAGGGCTGCTTGATACCGGCCAGTTTATTCTTGGCGAAGAACTGGTAAAGTTTGAGCATTCGTTTGCGCAGTTATGCGGTACAAAGTATGCCCTGGGAGTAGCCAATGGCACGGATGCCCTTTTCCTAAGCCTGAAAGCGCTGGGGATTGGGAAAGATGATGAAGTGATCACCGCGCCCAATTCATTCCTGGCTTCGGCGTCGTCTATTTTTCTCGCAGGGGCCACCCCTGTTTTTGCCGATGTTCGCAGTGATTTCAACCTCGACCCGGAGAAGGTAAGGAAAGCGATTTCCCCTAAAACCAAAGCCATCATGCCGGTTCACCTCACGGGCCGTCCTGCCGATATGGAATCCATCCTGGCCATTGCCCGGGAGTTTAACCTGGCGGTTGTTGAAGATTGCGCCCAGGCGGTTGGCGCCACCTATAACGACCGGCCGGTAGGCTCATTCGGAAACACCGGATGCTTTAGCCTGCACCCCCTCAAGAACCTGAGCGCCTGCGGCGACGGCGGTGTAATCACCACCAGCGACGACCAGCTTTACGCACAGCTGGTGAAGGCCAGAAATCATGGACTGAGGAACCGCGACGAGTGTGAATTCTGGAGTTACAACAGCAGGCTCGACAACCTGCAGGCCGCCCTGCTGAATGTCAAACTGAAACGGCTTCCTGAATGGACAGCCCGCAGGCGGGAAATAGCTTCGTATTACCAGGACCGGTTTTCAGGCCTCGACATCATCCTTCCTGTGGACAAACCGGCTGAAAAAGCAGTGTATCATACCTTCATCATCCAGACCACCCGGCGCGATGAGCTGAAGGATTTCCTGGCAAACAGGGAGATCGATTCGAAAATTCACTATCCCATCCCGATTCATTTACAGGATGCGGCAAAATCGCTCGGATACAAAAATGGCGACTTCCCCGAAACCGAAAGCCAAACGGGAAAAATCTTAAGTCTGCCCGTTTTTCCTGAACTTTCTGATTTACAGGTAGAATATGTGGCTGATTGTGTCTGCAACTTTTTTAAGAAATAATATGAATGGACCATTTTACGATGTCACCATGTCACTCTGTTACCCTGTCACCATTTTACGATTTTACCATTTTACGATTTTACCATTTTACCATTTAATAAATGAAAGCAATAGTAACAGGAGGATGCGGATTCATAGGCAGCCATATTACCGACAGGCTGCTGGCCGAGGGGTTCAGTGTAACGGTGATCGACAATCTGAGTACGGGCAGGTTGCTCAACCTGGCCCATCACAGGGATAACCCGGCGCTTGATGTCAGGATTGCCGACCTGGCCGACTATGACAAGATCCTTCCGATGTTCGAAGGTGTTGACTGGGTATTTCACCTCGCGGCCCTGGCCGATATTGTTCCCTCCATCGAGCGGCCGCTGGAGTATCACCGTGCCAATGTCGACGGCACCATCAATGTACTCGAATGCTGCCGGAAATGGAATGTGAAACGGATCATCTATGCCGCATCTTCGTCCTGCTATGGCATTCCCGATATTTCGCCAACACCCGAAACCGCTGAAATCAGGCCGCAATACCCGTATGCCGTGACCAAATACCTTGGCGAGAAATACCTGATGTACTGGAACGCAATCTACGGTCTGCCGGTTACTGCGATGCGGTTTTTCAACGTTTACGGTCCGCGATCGAGAACCAGCGGAACCTATGGCGCGGTATTCGGTGTTTTCCTGGCCCAAAAGCTGAATGGCAAGCCCTATACGGTGGTTGGCGACGGAAACCAAACCCGCGATTTCACCTTCGTTACCGATGTGGCGAACGCCTGCTACATGGCTGCAGCCAGCAACGACGCCATCGGGAAGATCATGAACGTGGGCAGCGGGAATACCTACAGTGTAAACCGCCTGGTGGAACTACTCGGGGGAGAGGTTATCCATATCCCCAAACGCCCGGGCGAACCCGACTGCACTTTTGCAGACATTGCAACGATCACGTCGGTGTTAAACTGGAAACCGCTGGTTACCTTTGAACAGGGCGTGAAGATCATGCTCGACCATATAGAGTACTGGCGTGAAGCGCCGCTATGGGAGCCCGGCTCCATTGCCGAAGCCACCAAAGACTGGTTCAGGTACCTGGGGAAATGATCCCTGATCAACAAGTCTCAACGATTATAAACATACCATGACAAGTACCCGTAAAATAGTCAGCCTCGATGAACTCGCCGTGATTGTTGACAAACTGAAATCCGAAGGCAGGAGCGTGGCGCAGTGTCACGGGTGTTTTGACCTGCTGCACCTGGGGCACATCAAGCATTTTGAATCGGCCAAAGCGGCTGCGGATATCGTTGTTGTAACCATCACCCCCGACCGTTTCGTCAACAAGGGCCCGGGTCGGCCGGTTTTCAATGAGAACCTGCGGATGGAAGCGATCGCCGCCTTGCAGGCGGTTGATTATGTGGCACTGAACAAATGGGATACCGCCATTGAAACCATAAAAATTGTAAAGCCTACCTTTTATGTTAAGGGTCAGGATTACAAGGACCGCGAGAAGGACCTTACCAAAAATATCTATCTTGAGGAGGAAGCCGTTCAATCAGCTGGCGGATCCATCCTCTTCACCGAGGAGATCACCTTTTCTTCCTCGACCCTGATCAACTCACACTTCAGCCCGTTCAACGAGCGGGTGCAGGATTTTCTGGCTGATTTTAAGGCCAGGTACTCATCCGATGATGTCATCTCCATCATTAATGGGTTGAAAGACGCGAAGGTACTGGTGATCGGAGATACCATCATCGATGAGTATCATTACTGCCGCCCTTTGGGGAAATCTTCCAAATCACCAACCATCTCCACCATCTTTTTAAACGGGGAGGCCTATGCCGGGGGGGTGCTGGCCATTGCCAACCACCTGGAGCAATACGCAGGAAAGGTTGAACTGGTCACGGTGCTCGGTTCGCAGGATTCGCAGCTGGAGATTATTGAAAAAAACCTGTCGCCCGGGGTTGAGCGTACCTTTTTCTACCGGAACGACAGTCCTACCAACACCAAGCGCCGCTATATCGACACCTACCTCAACATCAAGCTCTTTGAAGTAACCTTTATCAACGATAAATTCCTTGATACCAGTCTGGAGACGGAAATTATCAACTACCTTAAAACACGCATCGACGAATTTGACTTCATCCTGGTATCTGATTTCGGACATGGTTTTATCACCCCCGGCTTGCAGGAGTTCCTGCAGGATTCGGGCAAGTACCTCGCCGTTAATGCGCAAACCAACAGCAATAATTACGGGTTCAACTACATCACCAAGTACAGGAATGTCAGCTATATTTCCATCGATGAAAAGGAGCTGCGCCTTCCGTTTGGCGATAATTACGGGAAACTTGAGGACCTTATTGAAAAGCTGAGCGCCATCACCGGCTGCAATGATATCACCATCACCCTCGGGCAGGCCGGTTCGATGTTCTATTCCGGCGGGAAATATTACACTTCCCCTGCATTTGCCAGCGCGGTAAAGGATTCGGTGGGAGCGGGCGATGCCCTGCTGTCGATCACCTCGCTCCTCAAATATAAGAATGTTCCGGCCGAACTGATCCCGTTTATCGGGAACTGCATGGGGACGCTGGCCGTGGAGATCATCGGCAACGAGCACCCGGTATACAAGAAGGACCTGACCAGGTTCATAAACCACTTTTTAAAATAAAATTATGGATACAGCTGCCTTCATCTCGAAATATTCCACTGAATTCCACCGGAATGTTGATTCGATCGAAGCCACGGATATTTCCGGGAAGCAACTCGGGTTTGCTGCCGGCGTGGATTTGTCGGTTGAAATCCTCGTAAAACTTCGGAAATCCGATCAAAGGATGTATATCGTTGGCAACGGCGGCAGTGCTGCGATCGCAAGCCATGCAGCGATCGATTTCTGGAAGAACGGCGGCATTGCCGCGCATACGTTCAACGATTCGTCGCTGCTTACCTGCATATCCAACGACATCGGGTTCGAGGATGTTTTTGCTGCACCGCTGGAGATGTTCGCCCGCGAAGGCGACCTGGTGATCTGTATCAGCAGTTCGGGTAATTCAGCTGATATCGTCAGGGCCTGTCAAACGGCGGCACGAAAAAAATGCACGCTGATCACCCTGTCGGGGTTCGCCCCTGACAACAAGATCCGTTTGCTGGGCGACATCAACTTTTTTGTTCCTGATTTTTCCTACGGTTTCGTCGAAATCCTCCATCAGTACGTCCTGCACTGCATCCTTGATGCCAAGATGTATTGCAGGGATTCGAAAGATGTTTTTAATAAAAACCTCAGTTTGTAGTTTTGATCTCCCGGCAATTCATCAAATCCTCTTTCATTTACTCCGTGATTGGGGCCCTGCCGCTGGTATCGGGGATCGTGCTCCTTCCGTTCTACGCCAACATGCTTACCACCGCCCAGTTCGGAGCGTTGTTTCTTTATATTGCCTTTACCGGCATCATGCAACTGCTGGTCAATTTTTCACTCGACCAGTACCTGGGCACCCACTGGGTCGATTTCAAAGACGATGTTGAGAAGGCGCGCGAAAACGTGGGAACCGTGGTGTCGCTGCTCCTGGTATCGGGGCTGCTTTTTGTGGTTGTTCTCAGTTTTTCGGGAGGCACCTTGTTCGCCTCCTATTCATCGCTTACCGGCAACAAGACCAACCTGGAGTTTTATCCGTGGGGATTCATGTCGCTGCTTACCGCCATTTTCAACAGCCTGTTCAGGAGTTACCTTGCATTGCTGATTTACCAGCAGCGGCCCGAACGGTTTTTCTGGCTGAATATCTTCAATTTTGTTCTCACCATCGGCATCTCGCTCTCCATCCTGTTTTACAAGCCGTTTTCACTTGCCGGCCCGATGTATGGCCGGCTGCTTTCGGGCGTGGGCATTTTTGTGCTGGCGCTTTACTATTTTATTAAAGAGTACGGGATATCGTTTCATGTTAAGCTGCTGAAAGGGATGGCTGTTTTCTGTTTTCCGTTGTTTGTCTACTTCATTCTGACATGGCTGGCCGGAAATGTCGACCGGTACATTGTGGGTTATTTCCTCAGTGCGAAAGATGTCGGCATTTTTGTTTTTGCACTTCAGGGCACCCTGCTTCTCGAATTTTTCCAGAGCGGGCTGGCCTATGCGATCTATCCGAAGATCTACGCCATCTGGAAAGAGAAGAACCTCAACTACGGAACCACGGAAGTCAACCGTTATTTTAATGGATTTACTGCCATTATTCTGCTTAGCATTCCGGTGCTGGTGATTGGTTTGCCGGTAATCATCCCGGTGGTGGTAAAGAACAAGGACTATTACCTGACCTATCCCTTTTTCGCCATCCTGTTCGCCGGTTACGCACTGAGTGGCCTACGGTCGTATTTCTGGGCTCCGCTGATGTACTTCAAGAAAACAAAAGCGCTGCCGAGGATCTTTTTGTTCAGCACGATATTCCAGGTTGCCGCCACCATCGCGCTGATTTATTATTATGGCCTGATCGGCGCCGTATGGGCCAATTTTCTTGTGAAACCCGTCCAGGTGCTCCTCATGTACCTTGAAAGCAGGAAGGTGTTCGATTACAGGTTCAACCTCTGGAAACTTGTTTACCTTCCCGTGATATTTATCGCCTTGGTTGTGATTTCGGAACTGGTTGCCACCCCGGGTACCAGGCTGTTTTATGAACTGGGACAGCTGGTGATTGCCGTGGCGATGGTACTGGTGGTTTACAGGAATGAGCTGGTTCCCCTCATCCGTGAACGGTTTACCCGTTAGTTCTCAGGTTTTCCCTTTTTGCAATCGTAATGCTGGCATTCAGTTCAAATCCGACAAGGAGGCTGATGGCGTTGATGTATATCCAGAAGAGTACGATCATCAGTGTGCCAAGCGAGCCATACAACGCGTTGTAACTGGCAAAGTGATCCACGTAGAAATTGAACCCGAGGGTGGTGACCACCACCAGCACGGTGGCCAGTATGGAGCCGGTCGAGAAAAACCGGAAGGTTTTCTGCCGGGCCGGGGCCAGGTAGTAGATCAGCGAAATGGCCATCAGCAGCAAGCCGATAATGATGACCCAGCGCAGGAATTCAAGCAGGTAGACCACGATCTGGCTGCCCGCAATGAGATCGGGGAGGAGCCAGCGGAGCAGTGTGGAGCCAAAAGTCATCAGGCCGATGGCAATGATCAGCAGAAAGCTGTTGATTAATACGATGACGATTGAAACCAGGTACTGTTTGAAACCTGTGCGGGTCTCGAGTACATGGCTGGAATTGTTGAAAGCCGCGATCAGGCTGTTTACGCCATTGGTCGAAAAGTAAAGGGTCAGCACCAGGTTCAGGATGAGCAGGCTGCTTCGCGGCCGTGTTACGATGTCGATGATGGTTTCCTTCACTGATTCAAAAGCCTGGTCGGGCATGAAATCCTGGATGAGCCCCATCAGCGATTGCTGGAAGTTGTCGATGGGGATGAACGGGATGATGTTGAACAGGAAGATCAGGAACGGGAAAATGGCCAGGAACATCGAAAAGGAAATGGCAGCCGCCCTCGTTGTGATATATCCTTCGGTCAATCCACGAATGAAAAAGACCGCGACGTCGTAGAGCGGCAACCCGTTAAACCCCGGCAGGACGATCCGTTTGGAAACCTTAAGCAGCCCTGATACCAAGGGGAATGATAAAAACCATTTTAAAAATTTTCGGGGGAGGGGCATATGGGGTAGGCGCGGTTTCAGGGTAAAATAACAGGTGACAAGGTGACAAGGTGACAGGGTGACAGGGTGACAGGGTAACAGGGTAACAGGGTGACAGGGTAACAGGGTAACAGGGGTAATTAAGGGTTTTTTTCGGCTTTGAGGCTCATGTCGAGGCTCTTGATCTGGTGGGTGAGGGCTCCTACTGAAATGTAGTCCACACCGGTTTCGGCATATTCGCGAACATTTTCAAGGGTTATGCCTCCGCTGGCTTCGGTTTCAAAGCGGCCGCCAATGGCCCGGACTGCTTTTTGCAGGTCGTTCACGGAGAAATTGTCAAGCATGATGCGGTCAACCAGTCCATGTTCCATGACCTGGTCAAGTTCTTCAAAATTCCGCACCTCGATTTCAACCTTCAGTTTTTTCCCGGTCAGGGTGAAATATTTCTGAACGGCATCAATGGCGTTTACAATCCCTCCGGCATAATCAACATGGTTATCCTTGATCATTATCATGTCATACAGCCCCATCCGGTGATTTTCCCCTCCGCCGGCCGTGACGGCATATTTTTCAAGTTCCCGCAGCAACGGGGTAGTTTTCCGGGTATCCAGGATTTTGGTCTTCAGTCCGGCAACTTTGCCGACAACGATGCCGGTCGCTGTCGCGATCCCACTGAGCCGCTGCATGAAGTTCAGCACCAGCCTTTCCGATTTCAGGATGGAAGCCTGGCGTCCGGAAACTTCCAGTACAATATCCCCACGGGTGATTACAGCTCCGTCATGGATGAAAATAGCAACATCCAGGTCAGGGTCAACCTTGTGAAAAATCTGTTCAGCCAGATGTGCCCCGCATAGGATGCCGTCCTGTTTGACAAGCAAACTGGCTTTACCCGGTGCATCCGGTGCGATGGTCGCAAGGGTTGTGTGGTCGCCGTCGCCGATATCTTCAGCAAGGGCCCGGGTGATTATCTCGTCGGTCGTCATCTGGGGTATGGGTTAAGCGAAATGTGAAGATCGTCAGGTTGCCTGCACCTGCAACTGATGAATAAGATTCTGGCCATTAACCGATTTGATGAGGAAATAGACACGGAAGATCTTCTTTCCGGTGTCGAGGCTGCCGATGGAATATTGCGATCCGTCGGGCGACGATCCCTGTCTCGTAATTTTAAAGCTCTTCACCGGATTCTGCGCGAAGAACTCCTTCATGATCTGTCCGGCCTGGGTTTTGCTGTATGATTCGTCATACCCGGGAAGTGTCAGGTCGACCATCGAGTTGAAATATTTCGCAACGTCGGCGGCATTGCCCGCCTGGATGGCCGCTGCAACCTGTGATGCCGTCTCCTCCGGCCCTGCAGCAGCCTTAAACCCCGTCCAGAATACAACAGGGAACATCACCAGTATAATTTTGAAAAAATATTTTCGCATAAGAGGGTATTTAAAATTATTGGTTAATTGGGTTCTAGTCTGTAAAAAATGACCCCTCCCCGACCCTCCCCTTGAAAGGGAGGGAGAATAGGTCACCATTTCACCATTTTACCATTTCATAAGTACAAACTTACAAATAAATCCCGCTTATTTCTCATCTTTGCACCGGAATTATGAAAATCCGACTATTACTTACCGGAAAGACGGAGGAGGATTTCCTGAAAACCGGCATCCGTGAATACGAGATGCGGGTTAAACGGTATCTCTCTTTTGAGATTACGGAGATTCCTTCATTAAAGAACCAGGCCAGCCTGTCGCATGCCGAGCAGATGATGCGCGAATCGGAACTGATACAAAAGCAGATCATGCAGGGTGATGTGGTTGTATTGCTGGATGAACATGGAAAAGAGATGCGGTCGACCGAATTCGCCGCCTTTCTGAACCGGCAATTCCTGTCGGGCGGGAAAAACCTGGTTTTTGTGGTTGGCGGCCCGTTCGGGTTCGATCCTGCGCTGAAGGCGCGGGCCGGCTATCTCCTCTCCCTGTCGAAAATGACATTTTCGCACCAGATGGTGCGTCTTTTCTTCACCGAACAGCTGTACCGGGCGCTCTCCATCCTGCGCGGCGAATCGTATCATCACGAATGACAAACGGAGGGTGTTTTACATTAACATTTTTTTAACGTAAAGGTTAACAAAAATTAACAACAATACCTCTTTCATGATTTTTTCATTTTATAAATTTGCATTCTCAAAAATAAGATAACATGGTTGAAACGGACATCAAAGAATTAAACGAACGGATCCAGAAGGAGAGCGCGTTTGTTGATATGGTGACGATGGAAATGCACAAGGTGATCATCGGCCAGAAACAGATGATCGAAAGGCTGATGATCGGTTTGCTTGCAAACGGGCATATTTTGCTGGAAGGGGTTCCCGGACTTGCAAAAACACTGGCCATAAAATCGCTGGCAAACTGCATTGAAGCCAAATACAGCCGGATCCAGTTTACCCCCGACCTGCTGCCTGCCGACCTTATCGGCACGCTGATCTACAGTCAGAAGAATGAGGAATTCAAGATTCGCAAAGGCCCCATTTTTGCCAATTTCATCCTGGCCGACGAAATAAACCGGAGTCCGGCAAAGGTTCAGAGCGCCCTGCTTGAAGCCATGCAGGAACGGCAGGTGACCATCGGCGATGAAACATTTATGCTCCCGGAACCATTCCTGGTGCTTGCCACCGAAAACCCGATCGAACAGGAAGGCACCTATCCGCTTCCCGAAGCGCAGGTCGACCGTTTCATGCTCAAGGTCGTGATCGGCTACCCGGATAAGAAAGAGGAAAAACTGATCATCAGGCAGAATATCGGCAACGAGACATTCAAAACCACCCCGATCATCAGCACCGACGACATCATGCGGGCACGTGCGATCACCAGGGAAGTCTATCTTGACGAGAAAATTGAAAATTATATTACCGATATCGTTTTCGCAAGCAGGTTCCCGGCCGATTACAAGCTCAAAAAATTTGAAGGGCTCATCAACTATGGCGGATCTCCGCGCGCCAGCATTTACCTGGCCCTGGCCGCCAAAGCCTATGCGTTCATCAAAAGGCGCGGTTACGTGATCCCTGAAGATATCCGCGCCGTAGCCCACGACGTGATGCGCCACCGCATCGGCCTTACCTATGAAGCGGAAGCTGAAAATATCACCACCGAAGACATCATCAGTGAAATCCTGAACACGGTCGAAGTCCCGTAGCCAATTTTCGCTGGTTCGCTATTTCGTATTTCACATTTCGCATTTCACATTTCGCATTTGTCATGGAGTCTGCTGAGCTTTTTAAAAAGGTTCGTAAAATCGAGATAAAAACCCGGGGTCTGAGCAACCAGATCTTTTCGGGGGAATACCATTCCGTGTTTAAAGGACGCGGGATGGCCTTCTCGGAGGTGCGCGAATACCAGCCCGGCGACGATATCCGCAGCATCGACTGGAATGTCACCGCCCGCTTCAACCATCCCTATGTCAAGATTTACGATGAAGAACGCGAACTAACCGTGATGCTGCTGATCGATGTGAGCGCCTCCAACCATTTCGGAACCCGGAAGTCGCTTAAACAGGATGTTATCACGGAACTGGCGGCCGTTTTGGCCTTCAGCGCGATCCAGAACAATGACAAGGTTGGTGTGATCTTCTTCAGCAAGACGGTTGAAAAGTTCATTCCCCCGAAAAAAGGAACTTCGCATATTCTGCGCATTATCCGCGAGCTGATCGAATTCAGGCCGCAGCAGCAGGGCACCAATATCACCGAACCGCTGCGTTATTTTACCAATGTGATAAAAAAGCGCTGTACGGCTTTTATTCTGAGCGATTTCCTCGACCGCGGTTTCGAAGATGCCATTAAAATCGCGAATAAAAAGCATGACCTGATCGCCATGCGGATTTCAGACATCCGTGAAACCGAACTTCCCGAGGTGGGGCTGATCCGCGCCCGGGACGCAGAGTCAGGGAAACAGATATGGATCGATTCGTCAGACAAAGCCGTGAGGCGGCAGTACAATAACTGGTATAAAGCGCACAACGCATACATCAACGATACCTTTCTCAGGAGCGGTGTTGATGCAGCCGAGATCAGAACGGATGAGGATTATATCAAACCCCTGATGAAACTGTTCAGGAAACGCGGAGCAAGAAGGTAATTAAAAATTAAAAAATAAAAATTGAAGAGTGTAAGGGTATATATTATTATTTTGTCATTGTTGACGTGGGTTTCGTGGGGGTTTTCCCAGGAAGTTGGCGTGGTGGCAAAACTCGACACCAATGCCATGATGATCGGGGACCACGTTGGGATCACCCTCAAATACACCGGACCGGCACAATCAAAGGTCCTGTGGCCTTTTCTGCCGGATACCATCCTCGGACATATCACGATCATCGGGCGGGGAAAAGTTGACACGGCCTACACGCCCGACAAGAAATCGGTTACAATAACCCAATTTTTGAACCTGACCTGTTATGATTCGGGATTTTACACCATCCCCTCTATCCCTTTCCGGTACAGGCTTCTGCCCGACACAAACGGCCAGTTGGCCACCTCAACCATGCTGATGCTGGCGGTGCACACCGTCAAAGTAGATACCACCCAGGCCATTAAACCCATTATCGGCCCGTTGAGCGTCCCCATCACCTTCAGGGAAATGCTTCCCTGGATCATCGCGGCCCTTTTACTTGCGGCCCTGATCGTTGCAGGCATCTGGTACTTCAGGAAACGAAAAAAACAGGAACCGATTTTCCAGTTGAAACCAAAGGTGGTGCTTTCGCCTTACGAGCGCGCCCTGCAGGATTTTGAAAAACTCAGGCTTAAAAAGCTTTGGCAAAGCGGGAAGATCAAGGAATATCACTCGGAACTGACTGAGATCCTGAGAAGGTATATTGAAGATCGTTTCAGGGTGGCTGCCCTGGAGCAGACAAGTTCTGAAATTACTGAAAATCTGCGCGATCACCCGGATTGTCCCCGGGCCGCGCTTGATAAATTAAACAGCCTGCTGGTGATGGCCGACATGGTTAAATTTGCCAAGTCACAGCCTCTGGCAACCGAAAACGACTTGTGCCTTTCCGATGGGGTTGACTTCGTAAGGTCGACCTCGGGTGGTGCGGTGATAACAGCGGAGGAGGTGAAATGATTAAATCGCTGACATTCGGCAATCCTGGTTTTCTCTTCCTGCTCCTGGCAATTCCGGTGCTGGCAGCCTGGTACTTTTACCGGGTCAGGAAACAAACAGCCGATTTGCAGGTTAGCAGCATCGAAGCCTTTGCAAAGGTTGGCAGAAACCTGAAATTTTACGTGAACCATGGTCTCTATGTCATGCGCCTGCTGGCCATCATCCTGCTGATCCTTGCCCTGTCGCGCCCCCAGACCAGCCTTAGCCGCCAGGATATCAGCGTGGAAGGCATCGACCTGGTGATCGCCCTGGATGTGAGCGGATCCATGAAGGCACAGGATTTCAGGCCCGACCGGCTGGAAGCTGCCAAAGATGTGGCGATGGAATTTATCGACGGCAGGCCGAACGACCGTATCGGTCTCGTGATCTTCAGCGGTGAAGCATTTACCCAATGTCCCATCACCACCGACCATGCCGTGCTGAAAAACCTGTTCCGCGATATCCATAACGGTATGATCGACGACGGCACGGCGCTGGGCGACGGACTGGCTACCGCCGTAAACCGGTTGCGGGGGAGCAAGGCTTTGAGCAAGGTGATCATCCTGCTCACCGACGGGGTGAACAACATGGGATCGCTCGATCCACGCTCGGCCTCTGAAATTGCAAAACTTTACGGGATCAGGATATATACCGTAGGCATCGGCACCATGGGGCAGGCACCCATCCCCGTGCAAACGCCTTTTGGCATGCAGACCCAGATGATGAAGGTTGAAATTGACGAACCCCTTTTAATGGAAATTGCAAAAGCCACGGATGGAAAGTATTTCCGCGCAACCAACAACGCCAAATTGCGGGCCATATACCAGGAGATTGATAAAATGGAAAAATCGAAGATCGATGTTACTGAATTCCGGAAACGGAAAGAGGAATTTCTGCCGCTGGTTTTGTTTGCCTTTATCCTGGTTGCGGTCGAAATGTTGCTGAGGTACTTGTACCTTAAGAATATACCGTAAGAATAGCGAATATTGAATATTGAATTTCGAAGTCTGAATTGTGATATGGGAATTATTGAATTATTTACTTAAAGGTTAACAATTGTTCAGGTTTGCTCACATATATTACTTCTACCTGCTGGCGCTGATTCCGGCTTATGCAGGTTTGTTTGTCCTTTTCCTGTTGTGGAAGAAGAAGACCTTGTCGAAGTATGGCGATTGGGCTGTCATCAAACAGCTTATGCCAGAGTATTCGGTGTGGAAGCCGGTCCTTAAGTTTACCGGGATGTCTATCGTGCTTGCCGCGCTCATTCTTGCGCTGGCTGACCCTCAAACCGGCTCGCGTCTTGAAAAGGTAAAGCGCAAAGGCATTGACCTGATGATCTGTCTCGACGTTTCCAATTCCATGATGGCGCAGGATATCAAACCCAACCGGCTGGAACGTGCGAAACAATCGATACTGCGCCTCATCGACAACCTGGAGGGCGACCGCATCGGCATCATTGTTTTTGCCGGCAAAGCCTTTACCCAATTACCGATCACCACCGATTATGCTGCGGGAAAGATGTTCACTTCCACTATCAATACAGGGATCGTAGCCACCCAGGGCACTGCCATAGGTGAAGCCATTGAGGCAGCAGCCAACGGATTCGGCGAGTCGAAGCACAACAAGGCCATCGTGATCATTACCGACGGCGAAGATCACGAAGGGAGTGTGCTTGAGCAAACCGAAGCAGCTGTTAAAAAGGGGATCACCATTTATACCATCGGCATGGGATTGCCCGAAGGTGTTCCGATTCCGGAATACAGCGGTACTGTGCAAACCGGGTATAAAAAAGACCGCGAGGGCCAGACTGTCATGACCAAACTCGATGAAACCCTGCTACAGCGAATCGCAAGTATAGGGAAGGGCATGTATGTAAGGGCCACTACGTCGGAAACAGGGCTCGGCAAGATATTTGATGATATCGGCAAGATCCAGAAGACAGAGATTGAAGAGAAGCAATTCAGCGACTATGAAGACCGCTTCCAGTACTTTGTAGCCCTTGCTTTGTTGATTTTGATCCTGGACCTGTTTGTTTTTGAACGTAAAACACAATGGCTGAAGAAATTCAGACCATTTGGAGAGTTAAAGCATTGAGCAATAAACTATGAAGTTTAAGCCGGAGATGAGATACTATATATTGCTAACGGTTTTCGTGCTGTCGGGGATTATTTCTGCTGCCCAGAAGGAAAATACCCTTTTGCGCCAGGGAAACCACAACTTTGAAAAAGGCGACTACAAGGAGGCAGAAAAGGACTACCGCAAGGCGCTCGAAGTAAACAAAGAGTCGGTGAAGGGGAAGTTCAACCTCGGTTCAGCCGTTTATAAGAACAACAATTACGAGGAATCGGCCAAGATTTATGCTAACTTAGCCGAAAATAGCGTAGATCGTGAAACCAAGTCCAAGATATTTCATAACCTTGGCAATTCGCTCCTTCAATCGAAGGAGTATGAAAAAAGCATCCTGGCTTATAAAAATGCCCTGATGAACGATCCTAAAAACAAGGATACCAAGTACAACCTTGAATATGCAAAGATGATGCTGAAGAAACAACAGCAGCAACAACAGCAGAACAAGGATAACAAAGATAAAAAGGACGATAAGAAGGACCAGAAGGACAAGCAGGATCAGAACAAGGACCAGAATAAGAGCAAGGACCAGCAGAAACCTCCCCAGGATCAGAAAAAGATCAGCAAGAGCGATGCGGAAAGGATGCTGGAAGCCTTGAAAAATGATGAGAAGAAAACGATGCAGAAAGTTAAGAAGGAAAAATCTAAAGTTCAGGTATCAGGCGTTGAAAAAGATTGGTAAAATGTTAAAGAGAACCTTTTTTGGAATAATTTCTCTGCTTTTGCTGGCAGTGACTGTCGCTGCCCAGGATGTTCAGTTTACAGGCCAGGCCAAGCCGGTTGTTGCTCTTGGAGAGACTTTTACCCTGATCTATACCCTGAACGCCCAGGGCACCGGTTTCAGGGGGCCTAACATCCAGGGCTTTGCCATGCTGAGCGGGCCGAATACCAGCACCAACTCAAGTATCCGGATGGTCAACGGACGCACGACCATGTCGGTTTCGTACACCTTCACCTACCTGCTGCAGGCCACCCGGGAAGGAACATTCGAGATTCCGGCAGCATCAGTAAGTGTGAACGGAAAACAGGTCAACTCGAACACCCTCTCGATAAAAGTTATAAAAAATCCCAATGTTCCTGCCGGCCAGAACCCGGTAATGTCGGGTCAGAACAGGACACCCGGAGCCGGCGGCAATGCTGTTACGGGCAGCAACAACGATGTTTATGTGAAAGCGTTCGCGTCCAACGCCAGTCCGCTCCAGGGCGAGGGCATCGTGGTTACCTACAAGATATTTACGAAAGTGCCCATTGCCCAGATCAATATAAGTAAACTCTCCTCCTTCTCAGGGTTCTGGTCGCAGAACCTCATGAAGGAGAACGACAAACTGCAGCAAACAACCCAGGTTATCGACGGGGAGCAGTATGTAGTTGCAGATATCCGGAAAATTGCCCTTTTCCCGTTGAAAAGCGGCCGGCTGGTCATCGATCCGCTTGAGCTGGCCTGTGTTGCCCAGCTCAGGAGACAAACAAAGACAAAGACCGGTGATCCGTTTTTTGATGATTTTTTCAATGATTCCTTTTTTAATTCAGGGGTTGCCAACGTGGAGAAGACCCTGAAATCAAATCCGCTTGTAATCACGGTAAGGCCGCTTCCCGAGGAAGGGAAGCCTGCCGATTTCAGTGGGGCGGTGGGCAATTTCACCTTTCATTCGGAGGTCGATAAAACACGGCTTAAGACCAATGAGGCGGTAACACTGAAATGTACCATCAGCGGGAAGGGAAACATTCAGCTTATTGACAAGATGAATGTGACATTCCCTCCCGATTTTGAAAGTTATGATCCCAAGGTGACGAGCGATATACAGACTACTGCGGCGGGTATTTCAGGGAACCAGATTTTCGAGTACCTGATGATCCCGCGCAAAGCCGGGAAATTCAAAATCAAGCCAATCACCTTCAGCTACTTTGACCTGGATAAGAAGCGCTACGTTACCCTGACCAGCCCTGAGTTTTCGCTCGATGTTGAAAAAGGCAGCGGGGATGCGGGTGCGGTGGTAACCTACGCCGGGGCCAATAAGGAGGAAATAAAATACATCGGGAGCGACATCCGTCATATCAAGGATACCGGGTTCAGACTCAACACGGCAGGCGCCCGTTTTTTTGCCTCAGCGACTTTCTGGTTCCTGCTCATAGTGCCCCTGCTGCTCTTTATCCTTTTCGTGGTACTGTGGCAAAAACTCGCTGCCCGCCGCAGCAATACCGTGCTGATGAAAAACCTGAAGGCGACCAAGATTGCCCGCAAGCGGCTGCAGAAGGCGGAAGAGTTTAAGAAATCGGGGAACCAGGAAAATTTTTACATCGCCATCTCCCAGGCTTTGTGGGGATACCTGAGCGACAAGTTCAGTATCAACCTCTCCGGGCTCAGCATCGACTCGGTTCAGGAGGCGCTTGTTAGCCAGAACGTAAACGAATCCATCATCACACAATTCATCGAAACCCTTAACAATACTGAATTTGCGCGCTTCGCACCCGGGGAGAAGACAGTGAACATGGAACGGATCTACAACGAAGCACTTGAAATTATCTCCAAAATGGAGCGGGAACTCAGGTAATCTGATTTTTGCATTCTGACGTATATCTTTTATGAAACAGTATACCATACTAATAGTCCTTCTTCTCGCCGCGCTTGCCGGGCAATCTTCGGGACAGATGGATATGGTCGTCAAGGCCAACAAGGCTTATTCGGCAGGGTCCTATTCCACCGCCGCCGACCTGTATAAAAAAGTCGTGGCTGCGGGATATGAAGCCCCGGAACTTTACTATAACCTTGGAAATACCTGTTTTAAAATGAACGACTACGCACATGCCATCCTTTGGTATGAGCGTGCAAGGCGGCTTGACCCGGGCAATGAAGATGTTGAATTCAACCTGAATGTGGCCAATACCAAGATCTCCGATAAAATTGAACCACTCCCGGTGATGTTTTACAAGAGATGGTTTAACGGGTTTCTTCAAATGTTCCCGGTCGATACCTGGGCTGCGATCGGCATTGCCATGCTTATTGCCGGGCTGCTTTGCGGAGTGCTATATCTTGCCTCCCAAATCCTGGTTCTCAGGAAAATCGGTTTCTGGTGCGGGTTCGGGCTGCTTTTCCTCGCCATAGTATCATTAACCATGGCCTGGAGCAGCGACAGCTTTACCAAATCAACCTCTGAAGCCATCGTATTTGCTCCCACCATAACAGTGAAAAGTTCGCCGGATGATAAAAGCACCGACCTTTTTGTTGTGCATGAAGGCACCAAAGTGAGGCTTGTCGACAACATCAACGGTTGGTATGAGATTCGTATCGCCAACGGGAGCGTTGGCTGGCTTCCCGTGACAGCACTGGAGAAGATTTGAATCCTGGCCGGACTTGCCGGTCATTCCTGCGTTTTTACAGAAGAAAATCCCCTGTAAACAAAAAAATTTTGCAGGAGTCTATTTTTCCTTTATATTTGTTCGTTTAAAAACAGTACGGTTTTACAATCGTATTTCCTTTGATTTTCGTGGGTTCTGGAAATAATAAATCAAGAAACATATAGTCAACATTAAAACGAGTGATATGAAAAAAAGATTTTTACCCATTGGCCTTGTCAAAGCTTCTGCAGGACTCTTCCTGCTGCTCTTTTCCGTGCTGTTGATGGCCGGCCAGCCCGGGAATCCGGACCTCAGGAAACCAGGAGTATCGCATTTTGAAAGTATACGGGCAAATCAGGTTACCGGGGTTGTAAGCCCGACTGATGTTATGGCAGCCCAGTCTGAATCCCTCCGGCTAAAATCTACAGCAGCCTCCATGGGGCTCAACTGGCTTAGCGCCGGTCCGGATAATTATTCCGGGTTGATCTGGAGTTCGATTTATGACAATACCGACGCGACAGGCAACACCCTCATTGCCGGAGCCGCAGGCGGGGGCATCTGGAAATCGATCAATCTTGGTCTTACCTGGACGCCGATGGCTGTTGACAATAACCTTGTACCTAAAGTTTCATCCATGGTACAGGCTCACAACGGAACGATTTATGCAGCCACAGGGGTAACCACCTGTAATACAATATCATTCTATGGAAATGGCATTTATACTTCCAATAACGGAAGTTCATTTTCTGCCATACCTGCTACGCAGAACAAGGCCGATTTTAACGGGGTTACGCGCCTGGCCATCGATCAGAATAACCGCATTTATGCTGCCACGGTTGGAGGTTTGTACTACAGCGACAATGGCACCGATTGGACTAAAGCCAAGTCGGGTTATGCCCAGGATGTTTGCGTCGGTCCTGACGGAACCGTTATTACCGCCATCGACAATGTTGCTTATTTAGCAACCGCCGGCAACCTCAACAGCTGGGTTACCCTAACCACCGGCGATGCAAACGCCCTTCCGAACACCGGGATCGGCTGGATGGTTTTTGCAATTGCACCTTCTGATGCAAACGTTATCTATGCCAGCCTTGTTGGCACTGATGGAAAATTGCTGAATGTTTATCTCTCGGCAGATAAAGGTGTCTCCTGGTCGGTGATCTTTCCTAAAAACCCCACATTTGATCCCTATTCCGGTGCCGGTTGCTATTCAAACACGCTTGCGGTTTCACCAACCGATCCTTACCAGATTTACCTTGGCGGAATCAACCTGTGGCATGGCAAGCGGGTGCAGACTGCCGGTTATTACAACTGGGAAGAGGTTAGCTCAGGCGCCTATTCTCCCTGGTTCCCAAACAGTGCACCGGCGTTTCATCATTCCTACATGTTCTGTCCAACCAATCCAAATCAAATGGTTGTTAGTACCGACGGTGGGGTGAGCATTTGCACCATCAAGGATACGATCACGTTCAAAACCATCAACAAGATGATGGTTACAAGCCAGTTCAATTCTGTTGCATTCTCTGCGCAACGAGGATACGTGATGGGTGGCGGCCCCCGAATCGGCTCCCTTGCCCTGGGATATTTTTTCCCGACGCAGATCAACAGTCCCACTGCAGGATTTCCGGTATGGTTCCCCGAGGGTTTGGTTTTCGGCATGGATGGCGGCAGGTGCGAGTGGTCGAGTATCGATTCAAAGGTGGCCGTGTTTACCAGTGTTGAAGGAGCTCCCTCCACCCGCCGGCGTGAATTCACCGACCTTACGTATGACAATGACTTCAATTACGGTATTTATCCGCTCGACTCAACCTATATCCCCATGCGCATATGGGAAAGCTTCAAATTTACCCAAACGCACGACAGTGTGAAATTTCACGCGCGGATCATCCCCATTCCCGCTGATACCACGCTCATGATCGAAAGCGCCTGCAACAAGTTCAAGTTCCCTTACCATACGCTGAAAGCAATTCCCAAGGGCGATAGCCTGGTCATTGCCGACCCCATCGCCAACCGTTCCTTTTACTATGGCAAAAGATCGTCAACCCAGCGTGGAATCTATATGACCAAGGACATGCTCAAGTTTGACAGGCATCCTGTGCACTACCTGATCCTTGCAGATACTGCTGTAAAGGTGGATTTTATCACGACAATCGCTGTTTCAGCCGACCTGAATACCGTGTGGGCCGGTACGAAACTGGGACGTCTCATGCGTGTTACCGGTCTCCTGCAGGCATATGACTCTGCAACCGCTAATGTTACCAGTTCGAAATGCGTTCTTGTAGATTCCATTTTTTCTTATCCCGCCCTTCTTAACCGCAGGGTAACCTCGATCTCCATTAACCCGGCCAACTCAAGCCAGGTGCTGGTCACCCTTGGAAATTACGGCAACCAGGATTTTGTTTACTATACTCAGAACGGAAGCGCCGGCAAACCTACCTTTACCTCAATCCAGGGCAACCTGCCCAAGGCTCCTGTTTACTGTGGTCTGATTGAAATGCATGGAAACAATGCCATCCTGGGAACCGACCTGGGTGTTTTCTCCACGACAAACCTGAACGCAGGTGCCCCCGTGTGGGCGGCAGACATGCAGAATATCGGCGATGTTGCGGTAACGGATATCCGCCAGCAGATCATTCATGACTATCATATCCTTAACTACGGGGTAATTTATCTCGCCTCCTATGGCCGCGGGTTGTGGATGGATACTACCTATTACACCCCGGTTGGCATCGAACCGGTAAACGGACAGCCTTCTGCGTGGGGATCACTGGAATTGAATCCGAACCCGGTAAGGGATATCCTGAACATCAGCTATACCCTCGAAGCATCGGGAAGCCTTGCTGCTACGGTATACGACCTCACAGGAAAAGTGGTTATGAGCAATTCCTTCGGATATCAGCCCAAAGGAACCTTCACAGGCCAGCTTAACCTGGGTGGCCTGCCTTCAGGAACCTATATTGTAAAGATCGGAAACGGGTCGGGTAAAGTTGTTAAAATATAACCGGCTCAAAGCATAAAAAAAAAGGCTGCCCGTAAGAGCAGCCTTTTTTTTTAATTCCTTTGGCAGCGTCTAATTGAGGGATTTCTTAAACTCCTGCAATACTTTCACATCACCATCGCTGATGTATCCTACCTCAAGGGCTTTCTGCACCAGGTGGTCAAAGTCGGTCAGGGTGATCAGGGAGCACTCGGCATCTTTGAATGCTTTCTCCGCTTTAAACAGGTTGTAACTGAAGATAGCCACCATACCCTTGATGTTGCATCCTGCTTCCCGCAACGCCTTAACGGCATTCAAACTTGAACCCCCGGTTGAAATGAGATCTTCGACAACAACAATCCGCTGTCCCTGCCTGACTTCTCCTTCGATTTGGTTAGACAAGCCATGTTCTTTTTTTTCTGAACGCACGTAAGCAAAGGGTAACCCAAGTTCCTGTGCAACCAGGGCTCCCTGGGCAATACCACCGGTGGCAACGCCGGCAATGGCTTCCGGCTCAAAGCTGCTTTCCTGGATGGACCTTACAAAGTTCTGGCGGATAAACGTGCGTATTTCCGGGTAGGAGAGGGTGATGCGGTTATCGCAGTAAATAGGTGATTTTATCCCTGAAGCCCAGGTGAAAAGGTCTTTGGAGTTCAGTTTGATCGCCTTGATTTTTAAAAGTAATTCTGCTGTTTTTAATGCAATGTCTTTGTTATAGATCATAAAGATGAAATTGGTGAATTCCGTTGCAAAGATACGAAAATCCGGGAGACTTTTACCTCGTTTCCATTGGGAAAAAACGTAATTTAGCCGCGTAAATTTCTGAAGCATGAAAATTTTCCTGAACAACCGTGTCGTTGAGTTTGTTGCAAAAATGCCGGAGAACCTCCTTCCTTCTGATCTGGTTGTAGACTATACCAATTCAGGCCAGCTGGAGGAACCATGGCTTGATTTTGAGCGGTATGAAAAATACAGGAAATTCATTATCATCGACCAGCCTTATGAACCGGGCGGCCAGGGTAGCATGGTGGACAGCCGGTTTTCGTTTTTATCCAGGGTTTATCCTGCATTTGAGGAGTTCGTTTCCATGTTTAAATATGTTCCTGCAGCCGGGGGGCTGGTTAAAAATGAGAAGGGTGATTTCCTGTTCATCCACCGGCTTGGTTTCTGGGATCTTCCGAAAGGGAAAATTGACAAGAAAGATGTGAGGGATGCGGAAGAATCAATCCATGATCATTCGGCGGCGCAACGTGCGGCCATCAGGGAGGTGATGGAAGAGACCGGGCTGAGGTCTGTGACCATTACGGGCAACCTGCCCGGCACCTGGCATATTTATACGGCAAAGGAGAAGCGGGTTCTCAAGCATACAACCTGGTTCGCAATGCAGGCCGACAGTTCTCAGCCCATAAAACCTCAGACCAGCGAAGGTATTTTCCTGGCAAAATGGACCCCACCAGAGGCGATACACTGCATCCTGACGCACACCTATCCCTCCCTGAGGGAGTTGCTGCTCGAACTGGTTTTCTGAACCCGTGAAGTGCTAACGCGCCGTGGGGCTATTCAATATCTGCCTGGAACCTGAATCCCAGCCGTTTGCCAGTCTTGATCGAAACAGAATCGAGGGTGGTCTGGATCTCCGCCAGGGTTACCTCCTTGATGTTGTCGTAGGGAGGGGTAAGGAGATCGAAATTCAGCGTATATAAAATTGCAGAGTGAAGAATGGTCTGGATCGCCTTCCGGTCGAGGACATTTGCGGCAAAGTTATTGAACAGCAGGCCGATCTCCTTTTTTCCTTCCGTAAAATAGTGGTTTTCCTGATTTACGAAAATGCGTCCGATGCAGTAACCGATGTCGTCGGTGCGGTTGTAACGGAAGGAATCTGCAAGGAAATTAAAGATGTGAATAATCCCGCAATATGAACGGTTTTTATCCTCCTTAATGTAGCCCGTTTTCATCATGGCATGGTCGCGCGGAATCTCGAATACATTTGAATGCATGAAAAATATCAGGATGTCGGAACCGAATTTGAGCTGAAATTCAAAGGTACCCCGGTCGCTGAATTCAAACAGCAGAGGCGTTGGCGCTTGTTTCATCGCACCTTTGTTGGTATTCACAAACTCCTCCACAACCTGTTTGAAGTTGTTGAAAACCTCGAGGGTGGTGCGGTAAACTCCCTGCTTCATGCTCCCCTTCTCAATGATGGCATGAATCAGTGACCTGGTATCGTTTGCAATTGGTGGCATGGCGGGTTAGTTTAACATGCAAAAGTATTAATTTTTAACCAGTTCGCTCCTGGTAATTCAACCGGGAATATTTTGCGGTCGAAGTTTTTCAAACACAAAATATACTAAATTTGTAAAGTGAATGATATTGATCGCATTATCATGCCAATGTTATCATTTTCCCCATACAGCAGAACTATGAATATTGATCCCATATATAAACCATTAACCACATTCAGCCTATGAAAAACATCACCTTCATTTTTTTGCTTTCATTTTTCTGCTTTTTTTCTTACGGGCAGAACAACGTTACCGGACCGATCGTACAGATGCCGGTTTACTTTGACGTTTCGCCACCTTTAAGGGACATGGTGAAAAACCTTCCAAAACATGCTGAATCATCGTGGAAAGATGGTATCGTCAAGAACAAGTTTAACATAAAGCAGAAGCCAAAAGCAGCAGCTCCCGGGGGATTGTCGGATCCCAACCTTCAACGGTTGAACGGAACCGCCATTACCGACACGACGATTGTGAATTTTGACGGGAATACCAATACTGAAGGATATTATCCTCCTGATACCCATGGAGATGTTGGCCCCAACCACTATTTCCAGGTTGTAAACTGCCATTATTCCATTTACACCAAAACCGGAACCCTGTTAATCGGCCCCCTTGCAAACAATTCCGTTTTCACAGGTTTGCCCAACAACTCAAATGATGGCGACGCGATAGTTTTGTATGACGAACAGGCTGACCGCTGGTTATTTTCACAGTTTTCCCTCCCCAATTACCCGGCCGGACCATTTTACCAGATGATTGCCGTGTCGCAGACAGGCGACCCCACAGGCAGCTGGTACCGTTACCAGTATTCATTCACCAACATGCCCGATTATCCCAAGTTCGGAATCTGGCCTGATGCCTATTACATGTCGATGCACATGTTTACCGCCACAGCAGGAAGTTATGCCGGGATCGGGGCTGTTGCCTATAACCGCACCCTCATGCTGGCGGGCACCCCGTCGGCAACCATGATCATGTTTACCAAACCCTCCACCGACGAGGCATTCGGCTGGCTTCCTTCCGATTGCGACGGACCCTTCCCGACAGGGAATCCTCCGAATTATTTTTTATATGCCTTCGATGGAACCACCAACGATCACCTTGGAATTTATGAATTTCATGCTGACTGGGCTACAACGGCCAATTCAACCTTCGGGAATTTCCTTTCGCTGCCCGTCAACAGTTTTACCGCCAACATGACCGGGGTAACTCAAAAGGGATCGACGGTTGTACTTGATGTTTTAAATGACCGCATGATGTACCGCCTCCAGTACCGTTCTTTTGCAGGTTATTCAGCGTTGGTGTGCAATCATACAGTGGATGTTACCACCACCCAGGCCGGTATCCGATGGTACGAATTACGGAAGACCACCGGATCATGGTCAATTTACCAACAGTCGACCTATTCGCTGGCCGACAACAACAGCCGCTGGATGGGCAGTATCGCTATGGATTCAAGCGGCAACATGGCGCTTGGGTACTCAGTGGCCGGTTCCAACCTCTATGCATCCATAAGATACTGCGGACGGAAAAAGAATGACGCCCTGAACACGATGACCATTGCCGAAAAAGGAATCTACAATGGCGGCGGAGCTCAAACAGGAACCGCGAACCGTTGGGGAGACTACAGTGCCCTGGTATGCGACCCGGTTGCCAAAGCGACCTACTGGTATACCACGGAATATTATGCTACAACCTCTGCTACCGGCTGGAAAACCAGGATCGCCGAATTTAAATTTGCCAATACCCCGGCGGTGGCAACCACCGATGCTACAGCCGTTACCTGCACCGGTGCCACGCTGAACGGAACAGTCAACCCGAACGGACTGGCAACCAATTACCACTTTGAGTGGGGAACGACCGTAGCTTATGGGAACAATACCACGACAATCTCTGCGGGAAGTGGCAGCGCTACACTCCCCGTGAGTGCCCCAATTACGGGTCTTACGGCAGGAACAACGTACCATTTTCGCCTCGTTGCAGTCAATACCGACGGAAGCAGCAACGGAAGCGACATGACATTTGCACCTTGTACGGCGGCCGTCATCACTACGGCGGCATCAGCTGTTACAACCACCACGGCAACCTCAGGCGGCAATGTAACCACCGACGGAGGCTCTTCGGTTACCGCACGCGGCGTTTGCTGGGGAACAGCAGCCAATCCCACTATTACGGGAACTCATACGACCGACGGTTCAGGCACGGGGACTTTTGTCAGTTCCCTGACAGGTCTTACCGCGAACACCACCTACCATGTGAGAGCTTATGCAACAAACGCTACGGGAACTTCCTATGGGGCCGACCTGACTTTCAACACGCTTTGCAGCGTGTTCACCCTGCCGTTCAGCGAACCTTTCAACAACACCACCATCCCATCCTGCTGGTCGCAGGTTGATAACATCGGGGCAGGCAATATCTGGCAGTTCGGCACTATAACAGCGGCAGGTGCGCCGGTTCTCACAGGGAATTACGCATACCTCAACAGTGATGCCATCGGAGCCGGAATAACCGAAAATGCCGACCTGATATCACCGCAACTTGACCTTACCGGTTATACCAACGTCACCTTGAATTTTGTCCACTATTTCAGGTATTATTCACCCTCCACCGCCACACTTTCATACAGTATCAACGGAGGAACCACATGGACGCAAATCCAGGCATGGACGGCCTCAACGGCCAACCCTGCCACCTTCAACCAGGTGATCGCCGCCGTGGCGAACCAGTCGCAGGTCAAATTCAAATGGAATTATACCGGAACCTACGGATACTGGTGGGCCATAGACAATGTATCGATCACCGGAACCGCTTCGGGTCCGACCCTTACCGTTACCCCGGCAAACCAGAATGTTCCTGCCACTCCGGCCGGATCAACAACTTTCGCTGTAACATCCAATTCGTCCTGGACGGTTGTCTCCAACCAAACCTGGTGTACGGTTAATCCCTCGGGCACAGGTAACGGAACGATCACCGCGAACTACTCCGTGAATGTGCTTCCCACAGCACGTGTCGCCAACATCACCGTGACAGTTACAGGACTTGCGCCCGTGGTAGTTACAGTAACCCAGGCAGGAACGTCTACGCCCACGCTGACTGTTACCCCGCCGAACCAGAACGTGCCGGCAACCCCGGCAGGAACTACCCCGTTCACCGTTACTTCGAACGCTGCATGGACCGTCACCAGTGATCAAACCTGGTGTACCGTTACTCCGTCAGGCAGCGGCAATGGCACTATCACGGCGACATACACGCAGAACCTGCTTATAACCGCACGTGTTGCAAACGTCACCGTGACCGTGACTGGCCTTACTCCGGTAGTCGTTACAGTCACCCAGGCAGGTGCTGCAACCACGCTAACGGTAACGCCGCCCAACCAGAACGTACCCGCAACCCCGGCAGGAAGCACGGCTTTCACCGTGACTTCGAACACATCGTGGACCGTGGTCAGCGATCAGACATGGTGTACCGTTAACCCGTCGGGCACCGGAAATGGCACGATTACGGCGAACTATACACAAAATACATTCATAACCTCCCGGGTGGCAAATATTACCGTTACAGCGGGAACCCTTGCACCGGTAATTGTTACCGTAACCCAGGCCGGGGCTGCACCCACACTGTCGGTAACGCCTCCCAACCAGAATGTTACTGCACCCGCTGGCACAACGTCCTTTGCGGTCACCTCCAACTCTTCATGGAACGTGGTCAGCGATCAGCCATGGTGTACCGTAAATCCCACGGGAACAGGTAATGGAACAATCACTGCAACCTATACCCAAAACATTCTCACCACAGCACGTGTTGCCAACGTCACGGTTACCGTTGCTGGCCTGACCCCGGTTGTGGTCACCGTAACACAGGCAGGGGCGCCGCTTACACTTGCCGTAACGCCTCCTAACCAGAATGTGACTCCTCCCGCTGGAACAACAAACTTCACCGTCACCTCCAACGCTTCCTGGGTGGTTGTCAGCGACCAGCCATGGTGTACCGTTACACCCGGAGGAACCGGGAACGGAACCATCGTCGCCAACTATGCACAAAATACGGGAGTTTCGACCCGGGTAGCAAACATTACAACCACGGTTTCCGGACTTACACCGGTCGTGGTGATGGTAACCCAGGCCGGTCTCGCACCCACACTCGCAGTAACACCACCGAACCAGAATGTTACGCCACCTGCCGGTACAACAACCTTTACAGTTACCACCAATTCGGCCTGGAGTGCCAATTCAGATCAACCCTGGTGCCTGGTTACGAGCGCCGGAACAGGAAATGGCACCCTTACGGCAAACTATACCCAGAATACCGGACTTGCACAACGGATTGCCAATATTACTGTGCTTGTCAACGGGCTGGGACCCATAGTGGTCACGGTAACCCAGGATGGAGTAACCCCCACGCTGATGGTAACCCCGCAAATACAGAATGTTACCTATCCTGCCGGGACCACCAATTTTACCGTGGCTTCAAACGCAAACTGGACGGCTATCTCCGGAGCACCCGGATGGTGCACTGTGACTCCTTCGGGAACCGGTAACGGAACCATCACCGCAACCTACAGCCAGAACGCTGCGCCGACTTCCCGCCAGGCAACGGTAACCGTAAGTGTAGCCGGAATTACCCCGGTGAATGTTACTGTTTCGCAGGAAGGAACCGTAGGCATCCCTGAAATCCAGTCGGGCAACCTGATGATCTATCCCAACCCGAACAAGGGAATCTTCAACATCGGCGCACTTGACCACAGCATCCTGGAGATGACCGTGACCATCACCGATGTTCAGGGGAAACTGATCAAAACGGTTATCTGCAAGGATAAGGAACTCTATTCAATCGACCTTTCGGCCCAGGCAAAAGGCGCATACCTGCTCAGGATCACAACGGGTGAAACCACCATGGTCCGCAAAATCATCGTTGAATAATTTGACGGGGATTTTTCGTAAAAATGTCACGTTGTAAAAAGGAGGTTGTCTGCAAGGACAGCCTCCTTTTTTTTCTTCAGGCAACTATTTTACCATTCATGCATCTGATCAAATATGCACACAATTTCTGTTGCGCGGCGTTGATGTCGGGTTGAACATGGTACTATCATGGTAACATTGTTCCAACTTGGTTATTGCCGTTTATTTATTTTAACTTGTTGATTGATTGATTCAAAAATCCTGTTAACTTTGTAAAATAAATGATAATGACTTGATTATATCGATGGCCGTATCATTAATCCCAATATTTCTTGTTTAATTCCATTATCAAGGATCATCCTGTTTTTGATGCCGAATGCAGGAGTAGCATATATTGCACACCGGGCTGAAGCGTTCTCGAATGATAGCCGGTGCTTATACCTCAATTGAATATTGTTACAGGTTTTGTTGTTAAAATCTTTTTCCATCATAAGTAGTTATTCTTAATATTATTCATCCGATACCAAACCATTAACCAGATCAAACCTATGAGAAAAGTTTCCTCCATTTTGTTGCTTATGTTATTCTGCATGAACTTCGTGTTTGCGCAGAATAATGTGACCGGGCCGATTGTACAGTCGCCGGTTTACTTCGATGTTTCGCCTCCATTGCGCGACATGGTGAAAAACCTTCCCAAACACACCGAGACATCCTGGAAGGATGGTATCGTCAAGAACAAGTTTAACATCAGACAACACCCGAAAGCAGCGGTACCTGCCGGAATTTCAGATCCCAACCTGCAGCGGTTGAACGGAACCGCCGTGACGGATACCACGATTGTAAACTTCGACGGCAATACCAACACTGAAGGGTACTATCCTCCCGACACGCATGGGGATGTTGGTCCGAACCATTATTTCCAGGTAGTGAACTGTCATTATTCCATTTATAGCAAAACAGGAACCCTGATCATCGGCCCGCTTGCAAACAATTCCGTATTTACCGGGCTTCCCAATAATTCCAACGACGGCGACGCCGTTGTGTTGTACGACGAACAGGCCGACCGCTGGCTTTTTACCCAGTTCTCACTGCCAAACTACCCGGCAGGACCGTTTTACCAGATGGTCGCGGTATCCGCAACCGGCGACCCGACAGGCACCTGGTACCGTTACCAGTATTCGTTCACCAACATGCCCGACTACCCGAAATTCGGAGTATGGCCTGATGGCTATTACATGTCGATGCATATGTTCACGGCCACCGCCGGCAACTATGCAGGCATTGGCGCGGTAGCCTATAACCGGGCCCTCATGCTGGCCGGAACTCCTTCGGCCACCATGATCATGTTCACGAAACCTTCAACGGACGAAGCCTTTGGATGGCTTCCTTCCGATTGCGATGGTCCTTTCCCTGCTGCCGGAACACCCAATTACTTTCTCTATAATGTCGACGGCACACCCGATCATCTCGGGATTTATGAATTTCATGTTGACTGGGCAACAACGGCCAATTCCACGTATGGAAATTTTCTCTCCCTCCCGGTTAATGCCTTCAGCACAACCATGACCGGCATTACCCAGCCCGGCACAACGGTTAAACTTGATGTTATCAACGACCGCATGATGTACAGGTTGCAATATCGTTCCTTCGCAGGATATGCAGCCATGGTTTGCAACCATACGGTGGATGTCACCACCACCCAGGCCGGTATCCGCTGGTATGAATTGAGGAAAACGACGGGAGCATGGTCCATCTACCAGCAGTCAACTTACTCCCTGGCTGATAACAACAGCCGGTGGATGGGCAGTGTTGCCATGGACTCAAGCGGAAACATGGCCCTTGGCTATTCTGTATCAGGCGCAAGCCTCTATCCGTCGATCAGATATTGCGGGCGAAAGAAGAATGATGCGCTCAACACCATGACCATCGCAGAAAGGGGTATTTATATCGGAACCGGATCACAGACCGGCACAGCTTCCCGCTGGGGTGACTACAGCGCCCTCAGTTGCGACCCGGTTGCCAAAGCAACCTACTGGTATACAACGGAATATCTGGCCACGACCTCCACCAACAGCTGGAGAACGCGTATTGCCGAGTTTAAATTTGCAAACAACCCCATTGTAGCCACGACCGCTGCGACCGCTATCACCTGTACAGGTGCAACGCTGAACGGAAGTGTTAATCCCAACGGACTTGCAACCAACTATCATTTCGAGTGGGGAACTACCGTCGCTTATGGCAACAGTACATCCACTGTTTCTGCCGGCAGTGGAAACACGACCATCAATGTCAGCGCACCGGTAACCGGGCTTATTGCCGGCACAACCTACCACTTCCGTGTTGTTGCTGTGAACACCGACGGCAGCAGCAACGGCACCGATATGACCTTCGCTCCATGTACGGCAGCCGTAATAACCACAGCAGCCTCTTCCATCACCATGGTTTCCGCCTCTACGGGAGGAAATGTGACTACCGACGGGGGATCCACCGTAACAGCACGCGGCGTATGCTGGGCTACCACAGCCAACCCCACCATTGCGGGTTCGCACACCACCGACGGAGCCGGTACAGGCACCTTTGTCAGTTCCCTTACCGGGCTTACCGCCAATACACTGTATCATGTCAGGGCCTATGCCACCAATGCCACCGGCACTTCCTACGGCAACGACCTTACTTTCACAACGCTTTGCGGTATCTACAGCCTGCCATTCAGCGAAGGCTTTGCCACAACCACCATCCCAACCTGCTGGTCGCAGATTGATCACCAGGGGAACGGACAGGTTTGGCAGTTCGGCGTAATCACCGGGCAAACTCCGTTGCCTGCCCTCAATGGCAATTATGCATTCCTGAACAGCCGCGGCTACGGAGCCGGCAATACACAGAATGCCGACCTGATATCCCCGACCATCAACATGTCAGGGTATACGAACATTACCCTGGGCTTCAACCAGTATTTCAGGTCAACTGCCGGAACGTCAGGAACTGTCTCCTACAGCATTGACGGTGGAACCACGTGGACAACCATCGCAACATACACAGTGACCTCCGCTACCAATCCCGAGGCGATCAGCCAGGTAATTCCCGCGCTGGCAAACCAGCCTGCCGTACTGTTCAAATGGAACTACACCGGGACCTATGGAAGGTACTGGGGCGTCGACGATGTATCGGTTACCGGTACCGCGTCAGGTCCTACACTTACTGTTACCCCCGCAAACCAGAATGTTCCCGCCACCCCGGCCGGCTCAACAACCTTTACCGTAACATCCAATGCTTCATGGACGGTAACGAGCAACCAGACATGGTGCACAGTAACCCCCTCAGGGACAGGGAACGGAACCATTATTGCGAACTACACGGTTAATACCCTGCCGACTGCCCGCATTGCCAACGTGACCGTGACCGTAACCGGTCTTGCTCCTGTTGTTGTTACAGTGACCCAGGCAGGTACCGTTACACCTACCCTGACTGTTACCCCGGCGAACCAGAATGTGCCCGCAACACCTGCCGGCAGCACCCCCTTCACAGTTACATCGAACTCAGCCTGGACTGTCGTCAGCGACCAGACATGGTGCACGGTTACCCCTTCAGGAACCGGTAACGGCACCATTACTGCCAACTACGCTGTGAATACACTGCCTGCATCGCGCGTTGCCAACGTCACGGTTACCGTGGTCGGCCTCACGCCGGTCGTCGTCACCGTTACCCAGGCAGGCGCTGCCACGCTATCAGTCACCCCGCCGAACCAGAATGTTACCGCACCGGCAGGAACAACCAACTTTACCGTAACTTCCAACTCCGCCTGGACCGTTGTCAGCGACCAGGCATGGTGCACAGTCACACCCAGCGGTACCGGCAATGGCAATATCGTAGCAAATTACACCACGAACGTAGGTCTTGCTTCGCGGGTTGCCAATGTCACCGTAACAGTTGCAGGCATCACCCCGGTGGTTGTTACTGTTTCACAGGCTGGGACTTCCCCCACGCTTTCGGTAACACCTCCCAACCAAAATGTAACACCTCCTGCAGGAACAACCAACTTTACTGTTACTTCCAATTCGGGATGGATCGTGGCGAGCGACCAGACTTGGTGTACGGTTACCCCCAGCGGAACAGGAAACGGAACGATCGTTGCTACCTACACCCAGAATACTGGTGTTGCAACCCGCGTTGCCAACATCACCACGACCGTTTCCGGACTCACACCCGTTGTAGTGATGGTAACCCAGAGCGGCACGACACCCACTCTTTCGGTTACTCCACCCAATCAGAATGTTACGGCCCCGGCCGGAACAACAAACTTCACGGTTACATCCAATGCCTCGTGGAGCGCCAACTCCGATCAGCCATGGTGCACCGTGACTGCATCAGGAACGGGCAACGGTACCATTGTTGCGAATTATACCGATAACACCGGGTTTGCGCAGCGCATTGCCAACGTCACCGTACTTGTGAACGGACTTGGACCTGTGGTTGTAACTGTAACTCAGTCTGGCATTACACCGACCCTGCTTGTGACCCCTCAGATCCAGAATGTAACCTATCCTGCCGGCACCACGAATTTCACCGTGGCTTCCAACTCAAGCTGGACGGCTGTTTGCCCGGAAACATGGTGTACTGTAACTCCTTCGGGAACCGGCAACGGAACCATCACGGCCACCTATGCCGTAAATACTTCGACCAGCCCAAGGCAGGCTGTTGTCACCGTCAGCGTGTCGGGGATTACCCCTGTCAATGTCACGGTATCGCAGGGAGGAAGCACAGTTGGCATTCCCGAGATCCAGGCCGGCGACCTGATGGTCTATCCAAACCCCAACAAGGGTGTGTTCAATATCTCCGCGCTTGATCACAGCATCCTGGATATGAACGTGATTATCACCGACATCCAGGGCAGGGAGATAAAATCCATTGTTTGCAAGGGAAAAGATCTTTATTCTATTGATCTTTCCGGCCAGGCAAAGGGTTCTTACCTGCTGAGAATTACAATTGGTAATTCTACGTTTATCCGCAAGATCATCGTTGAATAGGTGACCTTAAATTAGCATTATTGATTAAAAAAAAGAGACCGTCCGGAAGGCGGTCTCTTTTTTTGAGTAGAAATAAGATGTGTTTACCTTATAATTCGTATTGAGCAGCTGCACCCAGGTAGATTTTTCTCAGTGCGGTCATAAGCCCCGACGGGCTGATAACTTTCACATGCGTGCCGTAGGAGAGGAGTTCCATGATCAGGTCGTGGGTAATGAAGAGGGTCAGCCTGACCCGTAACTCGCGGTCGTTGTCGGCCAGGATGGTCTGCGACTCATGGATTGGGTAGCTTTTAATGTATTTTCCCTGCTCCGGTTCGAACGAGAGGACGATCTCTTCCGGGTTGGAATCTTCCAGGTTGATCACCCCGAAACAATAGCGGAACATAGCGTTAACATCGAGGTCAACCGGGTAGTTAAAGCGGTTCGGCGTGGTCTGGAAATCGAGGATCCGGTCGAGGCCGAATGTTTTAACCCTACGGTCGTTCCGGTCCCTTGCCAGCAGGTACCATCTGCCCCTGGATTCTTTCAGGGCGTAGGGTTCAGCCAGGCGTTCGCGGGGCTCGTCGGTATCATATTTCTGGTGGACCAGCCGGATGACCACCCTGTTTTTAATGGCATGGATGAGGCCATAGAAGTGATGAGTGCCATGCGCTTTTCGCTTTTCGAAAAACATGTACTGCGTAACATCGCTTACCATTCTGAGCGAATTGATGGTTTCGATGGATTCGAGCATGCGGTTGTTCAGGTCGCTGTGCTGGTCTTCGGCGATATAGTATACTCCTTTTGAGAAATCGTACCGTATATCGATCTTAAACAGCATCCTGATCTCATTCAGGTCGCGCATGAAGGTGCGGGGCGAGATCGAAAACGGGCGGTCGAGGAATTCCGATTCCTTCTTAATGTAGGCATTGATCTCTTTATAGGTTGTCTCCCCGCTCCGGCGGATTTTTTTGATGATGGTCAGGTACCTGAAAATATAATCCTGTTTGGCCATGATATATCAATTACTGGTGCAACGGGACCCCGTGCCTGTTATTCCTGAAGGCAGGATGGAGTCAGCATTGGGTTAATTCCCCGTCCAGTGCGAATATACAGATTTGTTGCCAGACGCCCTGCCGTTGTTGACGGGAATGTTCATAAATCCATAGGGGTTTTCGTGGCGGGTAACCCCATTGTAGAAACCGTCATCGGCCCTGAGTTTTTTCCACAGGTACTCGGTTTCATCATAATACCATTCGTCGTCTTCCTTTACGTTGACCTCGTTCCAGTCGATGACTTTGCCGGTATGCGGGTCGAAGATCTCATAATCCGAGCCGGTTTTCTGTCCGAATTCGATGGCTTCCTGCAGCAGGGCGAACTCCCGGTTCTCTCTTTTTCCCTCCGGGTCTTTGTATAACGTCAGTAAAATCATAGGGTGTATTTTTTAGCTTGGTTAAATTTCCTGTTTTTCGTTTTCGGGTTCCGTCCTGAAAATCATCGCCGGTGTACTTTGTAAAACCGGAGGAACCGTTCAACATGGTAAAAGTAATACGGCACTACGCCAAAACGTGACGTGGTCTAAAAGATTTTTTTGAAGAGGGAAAAATAGTCTTGACCAAGAACACATGAAGGTTGGGTTATCACTATCTTTACAAATAGTTGCTATACTTAGACTATTAGAGTCTGTTTAAAATTTTATTCTTTAATAGGTCTTTGTGTTACCCTGTGCTGTAGGCACAAGATACGGGTAGAAATCAAATGTTCTGAGAGCCGTTTCGTCCCGTACGGGACGAAATATTGTACAACATGCATATCTTTTCTACCTATATTTTGTTCCTACGGAACAAGTTTAGAAAAACGGCAGTGTGCCCATATAACTCTTATGAAAATTAAATAGATTCTTAGAGTTTTCATAAAAACCAAACTCAAACTGTAACATGAAAAAACGCATACTTACCTGTTTTCTGGCATTTGTTTCCATCGTTGGTTTTTCCCAATGGACCTGGCAAAACCCGCTTCCTACGGGTAATGGATTGCTTTCCGGATACTTTACGGGTCCCAACACCGGTTATTTGGGCGATAATTTTGGTACCATTTTAAAAACCATTGACGGAGGTGCTTCCTGGAAGGTTTTATCAACCGGGTCAACTGCATCGTTCCGCTCAGTTTTCTTTCCGGATCCAAATACGGGTTATGCGGTTGGACTGGAGAGTTCCATCTTTAAAACAAAAAACGGGGGGATGAGCTGGCAGGATATATCGGTTCATTCTGTTCAATATATAATGTCGGTGTCTTTTTTGAATGACAGTGTCGGTTTCGTTGTGGCAGAACAGGGAACTATTCTGAAGACCTTTGATGGAGGCACGACCTGGAATAAGATGCCTTGTGGGACCTCGCAATGGTTGGAAACGATAACTTTTATCAACGAAAGGGAAGGTTATGCTGCAGGTACCGCCGGAATAATCCTAAAGACCCCTGATGGAGGCACAACCTGACGTGTTTTATCGAGCGGAACTGATGCAACTTTAAATTCAGTGTGTTTTACCGATACCCTGCATGGTTGTGCTGCAGGCAGAGGTGGAACGATATTATTAACCATAGACGGAGGTGCGACATGGACAAAAATGCCATGTGGAACCAACACAACTTTGCATGCTGTTTGCTTTACCGATGCCCATGTCGGATATATAGCCGGGGGTGATGCCCTGCAGGATGGCATTATCCTGAAAACAACCGATGGGGGTGCCACAAGGAGCATTACGAACAGCGCGAGCGGTTTCACTGTCCGGTTTTTCAATGTTAAAGGGGAAATGGTATTGACATCCCGGTGCAGGAATCAGAATGTAATTGAACTGGATCTGGGTGGGCTGCCAAAGGGCGTGTATTTTGTGCAAATCCTGGCTGACTCAGGAACAGAGATAAAAAAAGTCGTGGTTCAGTAGTTTGAACAAGCGATGTAAGCAGTGCAGATGCCCGGGATACCCGAACCAGGTTTCATATTTTCCCGAACCCGGCCCGTGAAAGGATCATTCTGGAAATGAACCTGGGCCTTGCAGGGAAAACAACGGTTACCATCATGATGATGCTCGGAGAGCAGGTGATGTACACTCATCATTCCTGGTTTAACTGTGTTTGAAGATCTTCAAATTTCCTGATAATTTCCTTTAGTTTCGACTGTTGTTTTTTAATTTGTTTTGGTCGTACATAAAACCAATTGAATAAAATCCACAACCCGGTTATTCCATAAGCAAAAACTGCCCAGAAAGTTGTCATCCGCGAAGTGTATTCAGCCATGTAAAGTGCAATTCCTGTTGAAAGCAGTACAAAATAGATATTCAACATGGTTGTTTGCATAAACTGTTGCTTTTCCTTTATGGCTAAAAGGTTTGTCAGAAATTTTTGGTTGCTTTCAGCTTCGTTCGTTTTTTTTAAAAGACCTGAATTATTGGTTGACGAGATGGCAAAAATTGCCATTGCTAAAAGGATGAATGTAATTCCTATTTTGGTCGTTAACAATTGAGGCTGGCAGAAATACCAAATACATAATATAAATATTGAAGTGAGCAGAAAAAGTACATTGGTGACAATGATTCTTTTTCTGTTCGCCTTTTTGAAATTATTCATTTTCACAAACAAGTCTTTCAGGGCAGGTTGTTCTGCTTTTTGCCCAGACCACAATTCATTGAAGTTTATTTTATCGGTGTCCATTGTTATTAAAATTCCGGGTTAATTTTTCTTTTATTCTGTGAATCTTCACCCTGATGTTGGCTTCTGAAAGCCCGACAATATTGGCTATTTCAGATTGCTTAATGTTTTCCAGCTCTAATGATATTATAATACGGTCGGTTTCCGGAAGTTCAGAAATGAATCGGTACAGAAGTTGAATTTGTGGTTCAGGATCAGCTTGTTTTTCTTCTGCTAAATTTGCAGACAATTCCACTTTCTGAAAACGATTTTGTTTTTCAACCTGCCGCAAACAAATATTTGTTGCAATTCTATAAATCCAGGTCCCTATGTTCGCCTCGTTTCTGAATTTTGGTAATTGTTGCCATACAATGATAAAAGTTTCCTGAGCCATATCCTGCGCCAGGTCATAATCGTTGGTGTAACCCATGCACAAACGAAATATTTTCTGCCAATGCATTTTAAATAGGTCTTCAAATGCCATATTATTTTTGAGTTACAAAATTGGTTACCTGGTTTAAATACCATTCTTTGTCATCAAACATAATAAAATGCAATCCTTTATTTGAATACTGCAAGCTGGCGTTTGGAGCGTTTTTATACTGCGTTTCAATAGCAGGTTTTATGTTTTTAAAGTATTCTTCGAGCAAGATTAGCGTGGGACAAGTGATCGTTTTTATTTTTTCCCTCAGATCTGTGTTAGAAAAATCGCAGTATAGTTCCGCAAATGTTTTCCTGTCCGATTTCATGCTCCAGCTAACCACTAATTCCTGTTTGGATGTATCGGCAACAAGTCGTTGGATTGACATTTTTTGCATTTGGTAAAACTTGTCATTGGTGGTAGCGGTTATTTGATTGACCATGTCTGAACAGTCTGGTTTTTCGGTTGATTTAAAAGTCGGGTTCATTAAGGCAGATAAACATGGCAATGCATCAACAACGATTATTTTGCCTATAAGCTGAGGATAATCTGAGGCAAGAGCCATTGCCAGGACACCACCCATACTGTGTCCGATGATCATTGGCTTTTCAATTTTGTTGTCTTCGATATAGGTCGCGATGCTTATTTCCCAACTTTTACAAGTAGCATTAACTTGTGGTTTTACCCCTGCAAAACCTGCCATGGTTAATGTGTAACAGGTGAAATCCTTCTCAAACATTGCTTTTGTTTCATTCCATACATCGCCGGAACTGGCAAAACCAGGAATGAAAATGATTGATTTACTGCCTTGGCCGCTTTTTGTTACTTCAAAAGCAGGTGTATTGGGTTGTCCAAAAGTATTCACGTACAGGACAGAAAATAAGCATATTACGATTGTAATTTTATAGTTATTCATTTTGTGGTTTTTTGAATGGTTGGCTTTTTAGATACGAAGGATGCTGAAATGTTACAGAACTTAAAAAACAAAATAGTTGAATCTGATTGATCACAAATATAGCAGCATCTGGTAAAAATAGAAATAAACCTGCAACTGAATTGTCCACGACTTTATAGTATTATATTGCGTTTTGCTACCTTTGATGTCTATATCCTAACCCTTTCTCGTATGACGATAGCAGACTGACTTCCCAGGGTTTTTCAGGCGGCATTTAACGCATCAGTATCTGGCAGACCAATTGATAACAGAAAGTACCAGGGGCATGCCGGAGCTGGAATACGGATCAACAATCCTGAAACCCACGGATACGATAAAAAAAGAGACAGGTTCGATGAACATTTGTGTTTTCAGGGTCAGGTATTATAGTAATATAAACAAAAATAAATTGCAAAATGGCATCTGATAAGAGTTTTGTAGAATTCATCGTTGACCAGATTGAAAATGTTGGTCAGATCACCTATAAAAAGATGTTCGGGGAGTATGCACTTTACTGTGAAGGTAAAGTCGTTGCACTTGTTTGCGATAACAGGCTCTTTATAAAGCCAACGGAAGCCGGAAGAGCCTTTATAGGAGATGTTGCCGAAGCTCCGGCATACCCCGGGGCAAAACCAAGTTTTCTGATCGACGACAGGTTGGAAGACCGGCAGTGGTTCAGTAAATTGATCAGGATCACGCATCAGGAACTTCCTGAACAGAAAATTAAGAAGAAGAAAATTTAAGGGCAGTAAGTTTTATTTTCAACATTTCCCGACTGTGATGAATTCTTCGAGCAGGTACAACGGATCAAGGTTAAACTCATATTTGTCGGGTTCGGTACTCCAGTTCTTTTTGCCTGGCGGAACAGGTGACCGTGGCATTTCCAGAAAGTTCCAATTTTTATATTCCTCGCTTTCAACAATCATTCCCCGTCGCAGCCCCTGGGGATAACGCTTGTTGAACTTGTTTTTGTTTGCCCTGAAGATGATTTCCCCGCTGCCATATTGCCGGAGAAACTTCTGCTGCCGTGCCGATATCCTGCAATTCCTTGATGAATATGCGCCAGTGCCGTTAAGGTGTGGCATCTTCTTCAGGAACTGTATTGGCAGTTTCACAACGCTGATTACGAAATCCTGCTCGTGGTAGATTTTGTTATACCGGTTGCCGACATAAGCGATGTAAAGAAATCCCTGGCTGTTGCTGTCGTTGGGGTAAATTCTTTCGAATGTCGCTGGCTGGGCGGAACTGGTTGTGACTGAAAAAAATGCAAATAACAGGAAGGAGATTCCCAACACCGGCTGTGTTTTCATAACTGACGTTTTTTGAGGGTTCAAAAAAGTAAAGTCAGTTCATAGGATGGTTTTAAATTAAACGCACCAATCATGCTCATATTGTTCATGGCCGGCCATTTCAGCAGCTGTACCTTTTACCCGGATCGTTCGTATAGCAAGCGGTTTGATCTCAAGGACTATGTGCGTTTTTTTCAACTTATTGCACTGTCAAAATGATCAATGGAACACTGTTGCCATGATTTTATGAAAATTCTGTGAGCTTTTTGTTCGATGATCATGGAAGAACCGTTAAATGCTGTTCCGGTGTCAGCAATTCATAGTTCTGTATGCTGCCGGTAAGATTGTTCACCGAGATAAAAGCCAAAATGAAGGTGAACTTGAAAGGTTGGGGAAATTCAAATCTGAAATCTGGAATGTGAAATCTGAAATGTGAAATGTGAAATGTGAGGTGAAGAATTGAGACGGCGCTGCATTTCGCATCTCACATTTCGCATTTGATCTGTAGCCCGTAGGGAACTAAAACTTTTTAAGTTAATTTGTTACTCGCTCCTCAGTCGCTTAAGGCTTATATGTAAGAAAAGATGGAATCATAGTAAAGCCTCCTTTTGTCGAAAATTAAATTTGATAAAGAAAAATTCTTCCCCTGATTCTTCCCCTAATTGAATTATTTTTCCGAACTTAGCGGTGTGAATTTTAATACCTAAAGTCATGGCTAAAGTAACTTTCATGTTAAAGGAACCGAATGGGACTGAATCTACCTTGATATACCTGTTCTTCCATTTTGGATTCGCTACCCTTGATTCAACTGGGAAAAAGAAGTATAACTCCCTGAAAATATCAACCGGGGAAAAGGTAAAACCGAAATACTGGAATGATAAGCCTGTTTACCGTATAAAGGAAACAAAGGCATTCCCTGAATATTCAGAGATGAATGCTCGGTTGAATGACCTGGAAAGCAAAATCATGACAGTTTACAGGCGAATCGTGAATGATGGTGAACCGAACCCAAATCCGGAAAAGGTTAAGGATGAATTTGAGAAGGAGATTGGTAGGAAGGATAAAGATGCAAGGGTGGGAGTAGTGAATTTCCTTGAGAGACAAATTAAGGAAATAAAGGATTTGCGTAGTGTTAATACTATTAAGAAGTATGACACAACTCTAAAGCACCTAAAGGATTATTCAGCTTTGAGGGGAAAATGGCTTGATTTTAGCGATATAAATATGAGGTTTTACGCTGATTTTCACCAGTACCTTGTTATTGAAAAGAAGTATACCGATAATACTTTTGGGAAATACATTGCTACTTTGAAAGGCTTTATGAATATGGCATTTGAGAATAGGCTTACTGATTCCCAGGAACATAAACATAGTAAATTCAAGGTTTTAAAGGAGGATGTTGATAAGATATACCTGACCTTAGATGATATTAGGAAGATTTACGAATACGATCTGAGCGAGAACAAAGGTCGTGAGAGGGTACGTGATATGTTTGTCATGGCGTGCTCATTGGGACTGAGATTTTCTGATATGAGTTCCCTGAGTTCCGAAAATATTTTCTCTAATGATAAAGGCGAATTTATTAAGGTAAAAACTATAAAAACCGATGAAACGGTTGTTATTCCCATTCGCCCGATAGTGAAAGAGATTTTTGAAAAGTATGAAAATAACCTACCCTCCGCAATTTCTAACCAAAAGACTAATGATCACCTGAAAGCCATAGGCCGAAAGGCTAAGATTCTGGATGAAATCAAGGTCACAAAAACTGTTGGTGGAAAATCGGAGACGAAAATTTTCGATAAGTGTGATCTCATAACTACACATACTGCTCGAAGAAGTTTTGCCTCGAATGCCTACCTTGCTGGTGTACCTGCCTTATCTATTATGAAAATAACAGGCCATAGGAGTGAGCAATCGTTTCTCCGGTATATAAGAATATCCCCAGAGGAGAATGCGACAAAGCTTGCTGAGCATCCCTTTTTCACCTCTTAGGTTATCCTTTTTTTTCAATCCTGAGGCTTAAGGTAGCATAACTCCTGCTATCCTTGAGCATGTCCCTTTTGAGTTTAGAGATAGGTCTAAATTCAAACTTCCTAATCAGTATTTTGCAATTGGACAAAGTAACCGAAAGTTACCTAGCATGTGAATTTCACTTGATGATTTATTTTGATTTACAGCGTACTAAAAGAACTGTATATCAATGGAATAAGAGAGGATAAAAATGGAATATAAATCGAAAATATATGTTGAAAACTTTGGAATATTGTACTGAATATCGTATCTTTGAATAAAAAAAATCACTATGAATATTCTGCAAGTTGAGAACATCACCTCCTCAGAGTTGATGAAAATGATTGAAAAAGTTGTCGTTTCACAACTATCTGTTATTCAGGATAAAAAAAAGAGTAAGGAAAAGTTGCTGACAAGGGTTGAGGTAGCAAGTTTGCTAAAAATCAGTCTTGTTACCCTCAATGCCTGGTCTAAAAAGGGGCACCTGCCGTATTATCGGCTTGGGAATCGCATTTATTATAAGGAAAGTGAAATCGAAGCTTCGCTGAAAGCTGTAGGTATTTATAAAAGGCAAGCCAGATGATAGATTATGTAAAGTTTGAGATCAAAGGCGAAGACGCTGAAAATTTCCTACGAATTTCTGAATTCTATAAACTGCTGAGGCCGGACGTTTATCGTAAAACCGGTAAAGAAATGAAAAATCTGCTTGTTGGAAATGATGGGAATTTTAAGGTGAAGAAGGTACGGGACAAAGTAACCGGAATAGAATATCTTAAAGTAGGCTTTAGTATTCATACCTACGCTAGCGGAGGAATAAATTACGACGATTTGAGTTTCAACCGTCTGGCGATTGCTTTATTTGATTTTCAAACTAAGTATAAGGTAAACTTGGATCGGGCAGTAATCCATTTTATGGAATTTGGTGTTAATTTGACCGTCCCAGAACCTCCATTGAAGTTACTCAAGTGCTTTTTAAGTTACCGAAATACTCCATTTAGTAGGCCAGAGGACAGCGGAAAAGAAGGCCTATATATGACAAGGTGTAAAAAAAGTCGGTTTAATATAAAGGTTTATGACAAAGGAATTAAAAGTGACCTGCTTATTCCCAGGTTACGTTATGAGTTACAGGTGAAAAGGATGAAATACCTTGAGTCCACAGGTATAAAAACCATGGTTGATTTATTGGATAGAGAGAAGATTAGGGCTTTGGGTAAAATCCTTGAAAATACATTTTCGCAAATCCTCATGGTAAATCCGAACATTGATGAAACGAAACTGACGTTAGAACATGTTGAGTTTATAAAACAAGCTAAAGATAATCGCTTTTGGGATAGTATGAAAGAAACTGATAGAAAGAACCAACTCGCCCTTAAAGATGAACTCCGGAGGTTGAACCGGGAGTTTGGATTCCCGGATGTACAAAGTAACCTACAGAAGAAAATTCGGATAAAGTGGAAATACTTGTTTTATTACGTTGGGAAGGAGAGAATACTAAAAACCCTGCGAATACCACTTTCTAACAAGACCAACTACGATGCTCCCGCATTCCGATGGGAAAATATTCGGAAAAGGTCAGTCAAAGGGACACCCTTACGGTAAGTGGTTACTTAGTCCTAAATAGTCTAATATATACAAAGGAGAGTACAAGGGTGTCTAATAACTGGAACAATGTATAGTATAATGGCTGTAAGCCAATTGTTGGCGAAAAATTGAAAATCATGGAAAAAAATGCGAAAACACTGCTCCCTTATTCGCTTCATCGGGAGTTGCTGCTTGGCGGCGTGAAAATTCACGCTAAAATGATGAGGCAGGGATTCGCTATGAGAGGCTCTAAGCCGATCCCCTATGGATTTCAAATACTTTTTGTTAGACGTGGCGAGCCTTGTTTGTTTAGGGTGTATAAAACCCTGAAAAATGTTACAAGGCTTGATTATTCCGGAATCTATAAAAGTAGTACCATTGAAGCGATCAAGTATGAAATAGTTCCTCAGTACTTCTTCTCTGGACGGATTAAGGAAAGTATCCCTGCTGATGAGAAAAGGCTACGTGCTAAGAAATACCGTGAGGCGACTTATCCCCGTGATTATGCACGGTTGAAGGATAGAACCTAACCTCAGAGGAATGAATTTTAGCCGGTTGGGTCAAGGTATGACTTGCGCCTTGTTCGTTCAACTGCGGAGGGAAAAATTGTAAAAATGGCGATGGAGGAGTAATTTCTCTTGCTGCCGGAAATCCTATTAGCATTTTTTTCTATGATTATAAACATTGATGATTATCGAAAGGCCGGTTTAATTGCCTCTGTACACATTCTTCCTCCGCAGGTTCAGGCTTTACTTGACCAGGGTGTGAAAGAACTTGTCCAGCGGATGAATAATGTAGGTTTTTCGGATGTTTATAGCACTTCTATGCGGAAAGGGGCTGAAATTCACTTCAGTCTTGATGATTTGGAGGAAGGCTGGATTAGGGTTTGGAAGTACCGGAATAATAGGACTATCATTGATTTCTCCTATGTAAAGAGCCGTGAACTCATTGATTTCATTGTTGAGGTTGTTAAAATCAAGGAGGCATTACATGGTAACTCAGGGAAAGCGGAGGTAGTTATCTATAAAGATGAGACTCGTGAAAGACTGGTAAAAAGCCGGATTATCTCAGGTCGGAGGAAAACCTTGTCGGCGAGAGATGGTTTTTAAGCCCTTAAATCTATGAACTTGGTCGGGCTAGGTTCGCCCCTTACTTTTGGAAATGGAGCGTTTTTTGCCCCTATAAACTACCTTTAGCTGATCATTCCTTGATTCGACTTTCTCGTAGTTTGTTAAAATAGAAAAAACTGAACTAATAGAAAAAATATTAGTAGTTTTGATGGGTGGTTTAAACCTAGTAATGCCTTGAAATATCTTAATGGGTTCTTCGAGGCAATTACTATCAAAATTTTGTAAATTTATACTATTCTGAAGCCATTTGAGTTATATTTAAAAGGATTATGCCATTTCCTGTAACGGAACGAACAGTTTATAATAAGAATCCACTGATAGAGGTGATTTGTCAGTTGAGATTTCCTCCAATTCTCAGAATTGATAATGAGATTCCAACGCTTTTTCAAGATACCATAAGATCGAAATACCCGGCTTATCATCTTCAAACTGCCGTGGTTCAAGAGGCTGAAATTGGATCTAAAGAGTTGAATAATCCATGGATAAGGCAAACAACAACAAAAGAACATAAGTTTTCTTCCGAAGACAATAATTGGCATGTTGTTATTGCTAGAACTTTCATTGCCTTTTCAACTCAAGAGTATGTTAGATGGGAAGACTTTATTGAACGGCTTGGTTTTGTTTTTGATGTTTTTAATGAGATTTATCAGCCTTCCTATTTCTCAAGAGTGGGCTTAAGGTATATCGATGTTATTGACCGTGCTAAACTAAATCTTGATAAAGTTGAATGGAGTGAATTACTTGAACCTCATGTTTTAGGCTTACTTTCTACTCCAGAATGTAAATCCATAATGAATTTTGATAACAGATATGAGTTGGAATTAAGTGACCACGAAAGCATTGCCGCCCTTAAAACATCATTTGCATTTAATAGTCAGTCTGACCTTCAAGATAGTTGTTTCTTAATTGATACCGATTTCTTTAATACAAAGAAAACCTTAATTAAAGATGTATTTGTGAAACTTAGTTTTTTGCATGAACGAGCGTCAAGATTGATAAGGTGGGTAATTAAACCAAGACTTCATGAGGCAATGGAGCCCAAAGAAATAATTTTATAATTTTAAATATGATAGTTAATACAGCGTCAAGAGAGTGTATAAATAAGTACTACTCAGGTAATTATAGGAGTATTCACCTACCATATATTCAAGAATTACCCTCAAATATTAATATCTTCAAGGACTTGGAGAATGTAAATACTCATTCTGTCCCACTTAAACTAAATGAACAAGTGGTTTCCTTTTTGGATAGTTTCAAGGAAATATTAATTTCTTATAACAACTCAAGGCAACTTTCAAATAATCTACCCCCACTTGCGGTTAATATACTTGAGGATGGTGCAACACTGATTGAATGGATATTCCCTGATTTTCGAATTGGTTTTTCTCTCGAAAATAAAGTGAGTGCGTCAAGTTGGTATTTAATAACAAATAATAAGTTCAAGGAAAGCCTTAGGTCTGAATTATTTGATCCTTCAGAGCCGCAGGAATTATTGTCTAGCATTGTAGCTTTTGCCCTCCAGAATTCCTGATATGCCTTTTTCTGATATGCCTTTTCCTGATGTGCTTTTAAGGGGTATAAGCAATGAAAGTGATATTTTTGATGGTCAGGTATTGGCACAAGTTTTTCAATTTAACCCACCAAAGGAGCCCCGAGAGGATAATCATAATGAGTGCTCGATCAATTGGAAGGATGAGGATTGTGCTATAGATCTGATTCTCCATGAACGAAAAGTTTCCGGTCAAATAAAATATAGTGGTGGGGTTGCAATTTTATCGAAAGAGGAAATTGATAAATTGAGAACAAGAAGGTTCGCAAGTGTTCGGCTGGATTACGAAAGAAGGGCAATCGAAGGTAATGATTTCCATGGAAACATCTTATTGCATAAGGACACGACAGAAGCAGTGCGTAGATTGATTTCTGGTGTTATTGCATACGATTGTGTTATGGAAGTTATACCTCCGAGACAAATAGCTCCTCAACCTTGATCCTTCTTCCCCTTACTTGGTGAAAAGAATTTCCATTTAGACAATTGCCCATAAAAAATAGAAGTAATTTTACTTATTCAATATTGTTTATCAAATGATTACAAAAGGAATCAACACAGTTGCATTGTTCTCTGGAGGAGGTGGCTTAGATTTGGGGTTTGCAGCTGCAGGGTATAATATTGTGTTTACCTCTGATATTGATCCTTATTCTTGTAAAACCCTAGAAATCAATCAAGGGAAAAGACCTTTTGTAACACAACATCCGGTTGTTGTTTCTGATGTCGCAACTTTGAATAAACTTAGCATTGAAAAGGCGAGTGGATTTAAAAGCGAGTCAGTTGAATTAATGATCGGTGGACCTCCATGCCAGGCCTTTTCTGTTTTTGGGAAAAGAAAGGGCTTAGAAGACCCTAGAGGTAACTTGGTTTGGGAGTATGCACGGTTAATAAATGAAACGAAACCTGTCGCTTTCTTATTAGAAAATGTACCTGGCATAAAAAGCATACATGGAGGAGAACTCTTTGAGCATCTTCTTTCAGTTTTAACATTTGATGGTGAGTATAAAGTGACATTTCACGACTATCAAATGGCGGATTATGGCATCCCACAATTCAGACACAGGGTATTCATTATTGGGAATCGTATTGGTAAAGATATTCCTGAGATGAAACAAACCCATTTTATACCGGAATCATGTAAGAATGGGACTAAAAAATACAGGACAGTGGCGGAAGTATTATCTGAGATGCCTGAGCCTGAAGATAACAAGGTAATTCCTAATCATAAGGGTCGTAAACATAGTCAGCGAATTGTTGATCGATATACTTCACTCGAATATGGCGAGCGCGACCATAGAACTAGGATTAATAAGCTGAACCCCCAAAAACCCAGTTTTACTATTATAGTGGGTTCAGATGCAGGAGGTGGAAAAGGCCATATTCACCCGTATACTCCGAGGGAATTAACTCCACGTGAATCCGCGAGAATACAAACCTTTCCTGATTGGTGGGAATTTTATGGAACAGGCCGGCACCTTATACGGCAGGTTGGTAATGCGGTTCCTCCTCTTTTTGCTGCTCAGTTGGCAGCCCACCTTGCTATTCATCTTTTTGATAAGGATTATTTATCAGGGTACGATAAACTTGTTTCAGCACTGGAATTGAACTTTTTAAAATAAAAAATGATTACCGACTTATTTAGTCATAAAATTCATTCAAGTGGGGATGAGTGGCCTGAGAAGCTTGTTGATTTGGCTAGTATCTTTAATGAGTTTGATGGGCAAGTCTATGATCGTGAAGCGATAGAATCAAGACTTAGAGAAATTAGCCCAAGAGTGTCTCATGCGGCTCGTGATGTGTCGAAATTCAGGGATGAAATAAGCGCTTATCCAGCATATCTTGGATTGTATAAGCTTGAGCTTGTTGGTGGCAAATGGGTTTTGTTTTTAAGTTCAACGGCTAAGCGATTTTTAATAATTGAAGAACCAGATGTTGAAGCATTTATGCGATTACAGCTGTTATTGTTTCAATATCCGAATGGGATGGGAGTTGCTTATTATTCTAATACAAATAAATTAAGGATACAAGCAAATTCCCGAGACAAAACACTTGAATTTATCCGTCAAGGAGTACACCTTTCCCCTTTGAGACTTATTTGCCGTGCAATTCTTGCTGACGCCGAAATAACGGGAAATGACATTTTTCAGGCTAAGATTGCGATTAAAGAACTTTATGCTTTAGCAAACTCTTCGTCAACTAATTCAAGTGTATGCCCAAGTTTGAGTGTGTTAAAAAGAACTTTAGTTGCTATTCGTGATGGTGAAATCAAACCGCCAGCAAAGTATGAGAGCAGGTTCCATATTCTGCGTCATACAGGCCTTTTTGAAATTACTAAAAGTTCTATTTCTTTACGTCGCACCGATTCAAGTGAGGATTTGGCCAATTTAAGGAATCAGTTTCTGTGTATTGCAGATCAAACGTGTCAGTTTACCGGATTTGATGCAATTTCTACTCAGGACGAACTGATAAGTGTAGTTAGTAGTGGTACTTGGGGTAATTATTTTGATGGACTTCAATCCCTTAGCGGTGAAACAATAGAAATTCTTTCAGGGGAATTAATTGGTGAAACTCAAAGAACACTGACATTTGTATTTCCTGTAGTTAAGCCGGAAAAGCTTGTAACTGCGCCGATTAAATATCCTTTTCGAAGGAGAATGCCAACTGTTAGTGGGAAAAGTAGTGCGAAAGCAGCGCAGGCCGTTGATCCTGAAATTACTAAAATAAAGCGGCAACGTAGAAATCTCTACCATAAGTTATTGCTTGATCAACTTGAACAACTATTTAAAAAAACTGGTGCATCCCCTGTAGAAAATGAACACATCGATTTGTATGCCGAAGTTCCAAACGACGGAGCCTTCCTTTTTGAAGTAAAAAGCGGAGGAGAGAATTTGTTGGATCAAATTCGAAAGGGTGTAAGTCAGTTGTATGAGTATAAATATCGTTATAAGGATGTGATACGAAATGATGCTACACTTTGTCTTCTCCTTCCTGAAAGTCCATCGAGAGAATTTCCTTGGATGGAAAATTATCTTTGCGCTGATCGTGACATTACAGTCTGTTGGTTTAATAGCGAAGGTATGCTGGATTTCCCAACGCCCTTTGGGCAGAACCTAATCCCCTTAAAAGAAATCATTGGGATTACGTAGCTGAAATATTGCCAAAGGAGGCTGTTGAAATAAATATTTAGTAATTGAGGAAATAATTCGAACTTAGTCGGTGATTTCTGAGATTGAAATTTTCGTTCTTTATAGATTAAAATACAAGCTGTTAGTATTTCCTTGCTCCTGAAAACTGGTAAATTTCGAGCGTCACTGGGAAATAAGTTAACAGCCCATGCCAAAGCGTGGGCTGCACTTATTTCGTGACGTGGGCATACCAGTGCCTCAGGAGCGTGTAGGTGTTAGTCCCACGCTCTTTTTTTATAGCCGTACATGGTTTGAAATAAAAGTGTTGCTTTTCTAGGCCTTTGGGAGAGATTTCTTTGAAGAGGAGGGAAATATTTGGCTGAACAATGGTGGAGTGAACACTTAAATTCGAGATATGAAGCGGATTAGCCTGTTAATTGCGTTGATGTTCTGTTTATACGGTTGTAACCCATTTACCGAAAGGAAAAAGGTATTTACCGTTTCTGGGTGCTATATGTGTACAAAGGTCAAGGTTAGTGAAAATGACTCGACGAAGAAAAATCAGTTGAATTTGATTGATGCTGTTGCGCCTGGAGGATGCCTTTATCCTCATTTTAAGTTTCATGGTGAAAGTACTGTAATGATAGGTAGTTTCATAGGCGATCTGGCATGTAGTTACGTTCGGGATCAGGATTACATCCGGATCAGAACTGACCAGTCTGACCTGCTGTTAAGAATTGTCGATAGCGATACTCTTATTGGCGAAGGGTTTGCTAAAGGTATTTATATCCGGGTTAAATGTCCTGAAGATAATAACTAAAATCGTGAATAGTGAAGTCGAACTACTCAGTTAATGAGGTATTGCCGATCTGCAAGCGTGGAGAGGAGCTTCTGATAATGTGTAAAAGTGACCTTCATAGGATTGGGAAAGGACTTGGCGTGTTAACGATAGTGGTGAATCTGAAACAGTTTAGTATTTCTGCTGAGTTGATAGACCTTGAAAAGCACTTAAAATTTGGTGATTGGACTGAAATAGAAGCGGAGGAGGAAAGGGCAGAGGCTTTAAGGGCTATTATTCAGTCATTTAAACCAAAGGAGGTGTCGGATTTGATCGTTAAACCGCTGATTTCTAAGAACCGGAAGGAAACTATTGGTTAGGGGTAACTCAGAATAAAATCGCTTGGAAACTGGCGTGTACCGTAAAAAAGAAAGTATCAAACCGCCCCCGATCTTCCCCTCATTCTTCCCCTAAAAAGAAAAAACCGCCGTAAGTGTTTAATTTACTGCGGTTTAATCTATGTCTCGGTAGCCCGTAGGGGAATCGAACCCCTGTTACCAGGATGAAAACCTGACGTCCTAACCCCTAGACGAACGGGCCAATGCTTAATTTGGGAGTGCAAAAGTACAACATTACTTTTTTCCACGCAAGAAAAAAATCATTTGATTATCATGGAAGACCGTAATTTCATTCCGTGTGGCCAGCGGTAAGCACTTTTAAAAGTGTTTACTCACCTGCCGGTTAAAGTAAAACAAGATACAGGACGACACAGCAAAGTGAAAAATTCCTCCGGTTTTCCTGTACCAGAAATCAGAATGCAATGTGTTTTTGCCCCGACGCAGTATATATTCTATCTTAATAACCCGATCAGCCTTTTCACCGTCCCGATGTATCAAGGGAATGCTGAAATGCATCCGGGTTTTGAACTTCCCAGCCAAGCCCTCAGGCATCACAATTTCCGGGATATTGTTGACCATATCTCAATTTAAATTTGTAATTTTGCGACTTGTTAGGAAATTAACAATTGACGTATTAAGTATTTTAAAATCAATATATTATGTCTAAATCAAAAAAATTCTTGTCATGCGATGGGAACCAGGCTGCAGCACATATGGCCTATATGTTCAGCGAAGTAGCCGCCATCTACCCTATCACTCCTTCATCTAACATGGCCGAAAATGTTGATGAATGGGCGGCCCACGGCCGTAAAAACCTTTTCGGAGAAGAGGTCAAGGTTGTTGAAATGCAATCGGAAGCCGGCGCCGCCGGAACACTCCACGGCTCATTGCAGGCCGGTGCACTCACCACCACCTTTACCGCCTCCCAGGGATTGTTGCTGATGATCCCCAACATGTACAAACTCGCCGGCGAACTGCTCCCGGCCGTTTTCCACGTGAGTGCCCGCACCGTGGCAGCGCACGCATTGTCAATTTTTGGCGACCACAGCGATGTGTACGCCACCCGTCAAACGGGTTTTGCCATGCTTGCCTCCGGCTCGGTGCAGGAGGTGATGGACCTGGCCGGTATCGCCCACCTTTCGGCCATCAAACTGCGCGTGCCTTTCCTCCATTTCTTTGACGGTTTCCGTACTTCGCACGAGATCCAGAAGATCGAAATGTTCGAAAACGACGACATGATGCCGCTTCTCGACATGGAGGCGCTGCAGGCATACCGCGACCGCGCCCTCAATCCTGAGCACCCGGTTACCCGCGGAACCGCCCAGAACCCCGATATCTTCTTCCAGGCGAAAGAGGCTGTGAACAAGTTTTACGAACCCATCCCCGATGTGGTTGATGCTTACATGCAGGAGATCACGAAGCTGACCGGGCGCGTTTATCACCCGTTTATGTATTATGGTCACCCCGAAGCCGAAAACATCGTGGTAGCCATGGGTTCCATCACCGATACCACCAAGGAGGTGATCGACCACCTGGTGGCAAAAGGGGAGAAGGTCGGCCTGATTTCGGTTCACCTGTACCGCCCGTTCTCTGAAAAATATTTCTTCAACGTGCTTCCCAAAAGCGTGAAACGCATCTGCGTACTCGATCGCACCAAGGAACCGGGAGCCAACGGCGACCCGCTGTACCTTGATATCCGCGATATGTTTTACGATACCGAAAACCGGCCCATGATCATCGCCGGCCGCTACGGTCTCAGCTCGAAGGATACGACCCCTTCACAGATCATCACGGTATTCGACAACCTGAAGGCAAAGGAGCCGAAAAATCACTTCACCCTGGGTATTGTGGATGACGTTACGTTCCATTCTCTTCCGCTGACTCCCGAGGTTGATATCGCGCCCCCGGGCACCTACTCGGCGAAGTTCTTTGGAATCGGTTCCGACGGTACGGTGGGAGCGAACAAGAACTCCATCAAGATCATCGGCGACAGCACCGATAAATACGCCCAGGCCTATTTCGCCTACGACTCCAAGAAGTCAGGCGGGATTACAGTGTCGCATCTCCGTTTCGGCGACAGCCCAATCCGCTCGCCGTACCTGGTGATCACTCCCGATTTCGTGGCCTGCCACGTGCCCGCTTACCTCGACAAATATGACATGCTGAAGGGCCTGAAAGACGGCGGCACGTTCCTCCTCAACTCCATATGGAATGCTGAAGAGACCAAACGCCGTCTTCCTGATCACATGAAGAAATACATGGCCGATCATAAAATTAACTTCTATATCATCGATGCTACCAAAATAGCCGAAGAGATCGGCCTTGGAAACCGCACCAATTCAATCATGCAGAGTGCCTTCTTCAAGGTGTCGAACGTCATTCCCTACGAACATACGGTAGCCGACATGAAGAAAGCCATTTACAAGACCTACGGCCGCAAGGGCGAAGAAATTGTAAACATGAACTATGCCGCCATCGACCGCGGCGGCGAACTGACCCAGGTGGAGATTCCGGCTGAATGGTCAAAAATCGTGATTAAACCTGCCGATGCGAAAAGCAAGGATGCCTTCATCCGCCAGATATTTGACCCGGTTAGCGCCATGAATGGCGACGATATCCCCGTAAGCGCGTTTGTAGGACGTGAAGACGGAACTTTCCCCAATGGTACGACGCAACTTGAAAAACGTGGGATTGCCGTTAATGTTCCCGAGTGGATCGCCGGCAACTGCATCCAGTGCAACCAGTGTGCCTATGTTTGCCCTCACGCCGCCATCCGTCCCTTCCTGTTAAACGAGGATGAGAAGAAAAAAGCACCTGCAGGCATGGTTACGCTGAAAGCCCTTGGCAAGGAACTCGCCGGTATGGAGTTCCGCATCCAGCTTTCACCGCTCGACTGCACCGGTTGCGGCAACTGCGTGGATGTTTGTCCTGCAAAAACCAAGGCCCTTGAATTCCAGACCCTCGAAAGCCAGATGGGAGAGACCGTGAACTGGGATTACAACATCAGCAAGGTTTCCTATAAAACCAACGTCATCGACCGTTTCAAGACCTTTAAAAACAGCCAGTTTGCACAGCCGCTCTTCGAGTTTTCGGGTGCCTGCGCCGGTTGTGGTGAAACACCGTATATTAAACTCCTTACCCAGCTTTATGGCGAACGCATGATGGTTTCAAATGCCACCGGGTGTTCATCCATTTATGGCGGTACGGCGCCTTTTACACCCTATCGGCCGAACGCCGAAGGCCAGGGACCTGCATGGGCCAACTCGCTTTTTGAAGACAATGCTGAATACGGATACGGCATGGCCGTGGCGATTACCCAGCTCCGCAAGCGGATGGCAGATAAAATGCGCGTTGCCATCAAGGAAAACATGATGAATGCCACCACTCTCGACGCCATGCGCGCCTGGATCGAAGGCATGTACCATGCGGAAGCTTCCAAAACAGCGGCTGCAGAACTGATCCTGCAGCTTGCCAAAGAGACTAACGAACTTTCTAAAGAGCTGCTGAACCTTCGCCAGTACCTGGTCAAGAAATCGATCTGGATCATCGGCGGCGACGGTTGGGCCTATGATATTGGTTACGGTGGGCTCGATCACGTGATCGCATCAGGCGAAGACATCAATATCCTCGTTCTTGACACCGAAGTATATTCCAACACGGGCGGACAGGCATCAAAATCGACCCCGGTAGGGGCCATCGCCAAGTTCGCGGCATCCGGAAAGAAAGTCCGTAAAAAAGACCTTGGCGCCATGGCCATGACCTATGGATATGTGTATGTTGCACAGGTTTCGATGGGCGCCAACAACAGCCAGTTATTCCGCGCTGTGAAAGAAGCCGAATCCTACAACGGACCTTCCCTCATCATTGCCTATGCTCCCTGCATCAACCATGGGTTAAAACTGGGAATGGGCAAGGTTGAAGAAGAAATGGACCGCGCCGTTGCAAGCGGGTACTGGCAGCTTTACCGTTACAACCCCATCAACGGGAATGAAGGCAAGAACCCCTTCACCCTTGATTCGAAAGAACCGGAATGGACCAGTTTCCAGGATTTCCTCTCCAGCGAGGTGCGTTATTCTTCCCTGAAGATGATGTTTCCCGAAGAGGCTGACGAACTGTTCAAGGCTGCTGAAGACAATGCCAAATGGAGGTACAATCACTACAAACGCCTTGCCGGCATGTCATACGAACAATAAAACCATATATTTGTAACTATATTGAATTTCTAAAATTTAACTCTCATGGCAAATTTAACCACAAAATATATGGGTCTTCAGTTGAAGAACCCCGTCATTGTTGGCGCAAGCAATCTTGTGAAAGACCTCGACAACTGCAAAAGGCTTGAGGATGCCGGTGCTGCCGCCATTGTTTACAAAACCCTGTTTGAGGAGCAGATCGAACTCGAGCGGCTTCAGCTCAGCGAAGAACTGAACCAATACAATGAGCGTCATGCCGAGATGATCAGCCTGTTTCCCGACATCGATCATGCCGGTCCGCGTGAGCACCTAAGCCACCTGAAGAAGATCGTAAACTCAGTGAACATTCCGGTCATCGCCAGTCTGAACTGTACCTTTGATGAAACCTGGGTTGAATATGCCCGGCAACTCGAAAACACAGGGATCAACGCGCTGGAACTTAATTTTTACTCGGTACCGGGCGATTTCAAACGCGAAGGCAAGGCCATCGTGAATGAACAGCTTGATGTGGTGAGTGATGTGAAAAAGAGCGTGAAAATACCGGTAAGCGTGAAGTTAAGCCCCTTCTACACCAATGCCCTGATGGTAATCCAGAATATGTATTATGCCGGGGTTGATGGTTTTGTGCTTTTTAACAGGCTCTTCCAGCCCGACATCGACATGGAGAAGGAGGAACACTATTTTCCGTTCAACCTGAGTCATGAAGAGGACAACCGCTTGCCGCTGCGTTACCTTGGGTTGCTTTACGGGGAAATCCACGGATCGCTTTGTGCCAATACCGGCGTGTTCACCGGGAAAGACGTTGCCAAGATGATCCTTGCCGGCGCCGATTGCGTTCAGGTGGTCAGCACTGTGTATAAAAACGGGATTGGCCAGATCTCCACCATCCTTGATGAACTCAACGGATGGATGGACAGCAAGCATTACGAAACGATTGATGCTTTCAGGGGTAAACTTGCACGCAAGAACCTGAAAGATCCCTTCTCCTACAGGAGAGCGCAGTACATTGATATTCTGATGAAGAGTGAAGAGATCTTCAAAAAGTACCCGATGAGGTAGGCAATTAAAAATTAAAAATTACGAATTAAAAATTGTTCCGGCGAAGCCGGGAGGATTCAAAAGAAAAAAGCTGCTTCGTTTGAGGCAGCTTTTTTTTTGAAGAGGTTGACGAACAGATTGTACTTAACTGGAACCTCCCCCGTCACCTAAGCATTAATTTTTAATTCATAATTTTTAATTTTTAATTAATATTGATCTCCATCATCATCCTGGCTTGTACACCTTTCATCTCCCTGATTTCCTTGAGGTACAGGTAGTACTGGTAGTCGGTGCCGAGGGCTGCCTTCAGTTTTGCTGAAGGATCGCCGCCCGAGATCTGTTCGATCAGTTTCTCATACCACTCCTTTTGTTCAGGCAGGGAAATGGTCCTGTAATTTTTGGTTTTAGCCAGTTCGGCGGCCAGTGCAACAGCTTTTGTAAGTCCGCCGAATTCATCAATCAGGCCGATTGCCTTCGCATCCGTACCACTCCAGACCCGGCCCTGGCCGATGCTGTCGACCTGCGCCTTCGCAAGTTTCCGGCCTTCGGCCACCTTGCCGGTGAACACGTCGTAAATATGGTCTACATCGCGCTGGATCAACATGGCCTGGTAAGGTGAGAGGGGTTTCATAACCGGGATATAATCGCCGTTCTTATTCGTCATGGCCCAGTCGAAGGTAATCCCCAGCTTTTTGGTAAAGAGGCCTTCAAAGTTGGGAATGAGGCCAAAAACGCCAATAGAGCCGGTGATGGTTGCCGGGTCGGCGACAATTTTCGTGGCGGCGCAGGCAATGTAATAGCCTCCGCTCGCGGCAACATCGCCAAAAGAGGCAACCACGGGCTTAACCCTGTGCGCCAGTTCAATTTCCCGCCATATCACGTCGCTCGACAGGGCGCTTCCGCCACCTGAGTTGATGCGGAATACGATAGCCTTGACTTTGTCATCCTCGCGCGCTTTACGGATGGCTTTGGAGATCCTTTCCGAGCCGATGCTCTGGTCGTCGCCTTCACCACCGCCAATGGAGCCGCTGGCATAGATCACCGCAATTTTATCGGTGGCCGCAGTCTTGCTTTTCTTGTCAGCAACGCTGGTGTAGCTGTCCATGTTTACATATTGAACGCTCTTTTTTTCGTCCACCTTGAGTTTCTTTTTCATTTCAGAAATCAGTTCATCCTTGTAAATCAGCTGATCGACGAATTTGTATTTCAAGGCATCCTGCGGCGATTGAATCTTCAGGCTGTCGGCAATACGGTTGAGGTCCGACTTGCTGATCTTGCGGGTTTCGGTAATGCCGGTCAGCATCTTATCCCATATGTCGCCGATAAGTTTGGTGATCTGCTTGCGGTTCTCCGGGCTCATTTTATCGAGAAAAAGGGGCTCGGTAGCAGCTTTGAATTTTCCATGGCGGATGATCTGCATCTTAATATCCAGTTTTTCCAGCATGCCCTTCAGAAAGGTCATTTCCGAAGCGAGGCCCTTGAAATCAAGAACTCCCTGCGGATTGAGAAAGATCTTATCGGCTGCAGTCGCCAGGTAATATGATTTCTGTGAATAGGCTTCGCTGTAGGCCCAGATGAATTTTCCGGAAGTCTTGAATTCGATCAGCGCATCGCGGATCTCGTCAACGGTGGCAATGCCGGCCGGGATGTCGCTGAGGTCCATATAAATTCCTGCGACATTATCATCTTTTTTAGCTTTTTTCAGGTTGTCGAGCAGGTCGTTGAGCCCTGTGTTGTTATCGGGTCCGGCGTAACCCATCACGATTTTCGACTTTGAACCGCGGTCAACGATGGCTTTTGAGAGGGTCATGCGCAGAACCGTGTTTTTGGAGATCACGGTGTCATCGCTGGAAGCAGTGGCGACGATGGCTGCCAGGATACCAATACTAATGAGGGTTACAAGGACAAAGAGTAAAAATGTTCCCAGCATGCTGGCGAACATGATCTTGAAAAACTGTTTCATGCTGTTGATTTTTTGGATGTGACACAAATATAAACAATAATACGCTTAAATCAGCCGCAGGTTACAAGATCGTTCGGGGTGGACATGAACCGGCAGGAAGAATTGTGCATAACAATGCGTGTAAAAAGCGGAAAAATTTTACAAATTGGCGTATCATTGCGGGCTCATTCATATTTAACGCTACTGTTTGCATGAAGGAAATTTTTCTTTTATTGGGAAGCAACATGGGAGACCGCCGTGAATTGTTAACCCGTTCATTGGAGATGATCTCCGAAAAAGCAGGCACTATCCTTCAACGATCTGCGATATACGAATCAGAACCCTGGGGGTTTGAGGATGACACCCCGTTTCTGAACCAGGTTGTTGAAATCAGCACCGAATTAAGCCCTGCCTTGCTCCTGGAGCAATTGCTTACCATTGAGACCAGGCTTGGCCGGATAAGGCCATTCGACGGTTGCGGATGTTCGGTGCAGGAAGGATACAGCAGCAGGAACATCGACATCGACATTCTTTTTTACGGTCAGAAACTTGTTTTTACCGAACAACTGATGATCCCGCATCCACGGTTGCATGAGCGGAAATTCACCCTGGTACCCCTGCATGAAATTGCACCCGGATTCATCCATCCCTTGCTGAAAAAGACAATTTCCGTACTTTTGCAGGAATGCCGGGATCCTTTGAAAGTTATGGTGAAAGAATGCGAATAATGCTGGAATGCTGGAATGCAGGAATGCAAGCAATGCAGACAATGCCGGAGGAGATGTTAACAATGGTTAATTTTGAAGATAATTTTCAGAACGAAAACGATGAACCCGTTTACCTGTCCACCTGTCCACCTGTCCACCTGCCCACCTGTCCACCTGTCCACCCGTTCACCTGTCCACCTTTTCATTAACCCCCTAACCCCTCTCCCTTGTACAACTACATCGTCATAGAAGGCAATATCGGAGCCGGGAAGACATCGTTTGCGACGCGGTTTTCGGAAGAGAGCAACGCCAGGCTCATTCTCGAGCAGTTCGAAGAGAACAGTTTCCTGCCGAAATTTTATGAGGACCAGGCACGATATGCTTTCCCGTTGGAACTTTCCTTTCTCGCGGATCGCTATCAGCAATTGAAAACCCAGTTCAGCGCCTCTGATATCTTTAAAAGCTTCACCGTTGCCGATTATTTTATTTTCAAATCGCTCATTTTTGCCAGCAAGAACCTCGAACCGCTTGAGTTTGGGCTCTACAGCAAGCTGTTCGCGATTGTCAGCTCTGTGGTGCCCAAGCCCGACCTGATCGTCTATCTTTATCTCAACATTGATAATCTGAAGAAAAACATCCAGAAACGCGGTCGGCCTTACGAGCAAAACATCCAGTTTGAGTACCTGGATAAGATCCAGAACGGGTATATTGAGTTCCTGCGTCAGCAGAATGATCTGCGTGTTTTGCTGATTGACACGAACGGTCTGGATTTTGTCGAACGCGAGGATGACTATCTTTGGATAAAATCGCTGGTGATGAAGGAATATCCTCTGGGCATCCACCGCATACAGAACAGGACTGCCTGATAAAAGCCGGTTCTCCTAAAAAAAAGAAGCCGTTCCGGATATCCGGAACGGCTTCTTTTTTATCAGTAAACAAAGTTACTTCACGATATTCTGGAAGTCAGGGGTATTGGCAAAGTTGTAGAACTCGCGGTCACCTTTGGCCTGTGCTTTCAGGTCGGCGTTCTGGCAGGCCTTCATGAGGTTTTCATAGAGGCTCTTGCTGTTGTTCAGGCGGGCAGCTACAACGGCCATCAGGTAGAATGTTTCAGGGCTTTCGGGAGCGCATTTCAGGGTGGCTTCTGCGGCCGTGTTGTTGCCGGAAACCATCTGTGCAAGACCCAGGTTATGCGAGCATTTTGCACCTCCAAGGAGCGTCAGTGCTTTCTGATATTCGCCTTTCGGGATCATGAGAATGCCCTGGTTGTAATTGGTGTTTTCACCAAGGGTGGCAGCTTTCTTAAACTGGGCTTCCGCTTTTTTCGGATCTTTCTGTTTTGCAGCAACAACACCGATGTTGTTTTCGATCATGCCATTGTTCGGCTGGAGTGACTGTGCCTTGGTAAGCAGTTCGCTGGCACGGGTGAGGTTTCCTTTTTCGATTTGAGCAACAGCGTCATTATTGTTGATTTTCCAGTTTTCCGGGAATTTCTTGACAGCATTTTCGAGGATGGTCACCTTTACGTTGTTGTCTTTTGTGAGGGTAGCAGCATACAGGAACTCTTCTGCCTTGAGTTTGTCAGGATTTGAAGCACCAAACTGGAGCAATTCAGCATCTGAAAAACGGGGTTCATACAGGGTGGCTGTGATTTCGCTGCGACGCAGGGCGGGGAGCAGGTCTTTTTCAATTTCAGGATAGATCAGGATCATGTTGCGGATTTCCTGTTCTTTTTTGTTGGCGTCAACATTGGAGTTGATCACGTTGAGCACTTTATCCTTGTCCTTCAGGTTGCTGTTCTGCACTGCCTTGAGGAAGCCATTCCAATCCGGTCCGTGATGCTGAAGTGTCATGTTCACATCTTTGCCTGCAGCATCAACAGCGGCTTTCACAGCTTTCTTGTCTTTATTGTCTTTGTTGGCATCCTTGGCCCAATCCTGGAATTGACTGATCATCCAGGTGTTGCCTGACTTGGAACGGTTTTCAGAAAGGTTTGCGTTGAATGTTTCTTCGCCTTCAGGTGAAGCATAGCCATTCATGGCAATGTCTTTGATTTTCCATCCCTGTTTGATGAAAGCGTTCAGGTCGGTAAGAGTGTTCTTAGCAGGGTCAGTTTTGTTGAGACCAAATTTCATGTCGAGGTCATACTTGTTTTTCTTGAAGTATACGACGCCGCTTTTTGACTGGAAAACTTCTTTCTGGTAGCCATGGTCGGCGGTTGAGGTTACTTCATCATGCTTTACGCGGGTAGGGGTGTAGATAACACCAACGGCCAGGTTGCGTGAAGGTAATTCCATGAATTTGGCTTTGGTCTTGATTTCATCCTTTTTGGGAAGGACTTTTTCTTTTGCTTCATAAAGCGTCGGGGCGACAGAAAGTGTAGAGGTGTTCATTTCCGGTTTGTACGGGAAAACAGTCGTGTAGGTAAAAGAACCACCTTCTTTGTATTTGATCATCGTGCCTTCGCCGCTTAATTTTTCGCCGTAGAGCTGAATGGGTTTCAGGTCATACTGGCCACCCTGGTAGGTAAGTACCGGCTGGTAGTACATGGCTGCATTGGGGCACATGAACTTGGGAGGAACCGTACCTTTAATGGTAACAGCGATTGAGTCGCCTTTCTCGGTCAAAACGGCCGGAGTGGTTTCATATTTAACCTGGTCGTAGATTTTGGCCATGTTTTTCAGGTTGCAGCCTGTGTAGAATTTATAGGTAAGGCCAATGTTGATGCCGCTGTACATGTCGTTCACAACTGCTTTGGCACCACCCTGGGTCATATCGAGAACGTCGCCGTCCCTCCATCTCCAGAGGATTTCAGGATTGATCGACCAATGTTTGCTGAGGTTGAAGTCGAATCCGATACCGCCAACGGCCTTGAATTCCATGTTCCAGCTGCCCAGGCCTGCATTGTTTCCTGAACCGCCCTGGTCGGCGCCTTTGTGCGAAGGATAGCCGAGGTAACCGATTTTGTTTCCGTTGACATCATATTTGGCACCCTGTGTGTGGTCGATGCCTACACCTGCAATAAGGTAGGATGAAAAAAATCTTTCAGGTTTGTACCCCATGATCCAGTTAACCCAGTTGACTGTACCTTCAACGCCGGCTTCGATAACCCATGATTTGAAACTCTGCGATACGATGCCGTTCGGGTTGGTAGTTGCCAGTGGAAGGAATTTGTTGGTCACGGAACCAGCTAACGGAACCCATCCGCCTCTGAACCTGACACCAATAACCCTGGTGAACTGTTTGGTAAAAGCTCCGCCGGCTCCAAACCTCCAGTTGTCATTGAACAGGATGTTCTTTGACAAGTCGCCGTTAAACTGGTCAAGAGCGCCATATGCTGTGATGCCCCAGTAGTTGTGTGAAGTCGCTTTTTCACATTTGGTTTTTTTAGCTGTGTCAGCTTTTGCTGCTTCTTTCTTCGGAGCCTCCTTCGCGGGAGCTTTGGCCTGGGCCATCGTTATCATTGGCACAATCATCATAAGAAGGACGATTAATGCCGTCGACAGAGTTTGAGAAATTTTTTTCATACTTCTGAAATTTTAATTATAATTTGACTTTTGTTTACTGATTGAGCAAATATAGTATATATAATAAAGAAAAACGCAAAATAATCTGTTCTAAAATAAACAATAAAAAGTGAATATCGTTAATGTCTTGATATTTAATGTTTTATGTTTGGCTATTTGAATTCAGTGTGTAAAATTAAAAAAATTGAACCAAAATAAAAATTTTTTTTGCACTTATGCTTCTACGGGCAAAACCATTAAGGGTTTCACAGTTTGGAAATTATTTTCTCAAGGGTAGGGTGAAAGAGGGCGGAACAATCATTTGCCATGGAAAATATTCAGTTTGATAAACAGGTCCCAGACAACAATTCCGACTGCAACTGATACATTGACAGAGTGTTTTGTTCCGAATTGCGGGATTTCAAGGCAACCGTTTACCAATGGGAGTACTTCGTCGTCGATGCCGTTGACTTCATTCCCGAAAACGAGAGCGATTTTTTCCAGCGGTACGGGGGCGAAATCGGGGAGCAGGATGCTTCCTTCGACCTGTTCCACCGCCAGGATGACATAGCCCTGGTCCGAGAGGCTCCTTACCGCTTCAACAGTGGTGGCAAAATATTGCCAGTCAACCGATTCGGTGGCTCCCAGCGCGGTTTTGTGAATTTCACGGTGGGGAGGCGTCGCCGTGATCCCGCAGAGGCAGACCCCGCTGAGGCGGAATGCATCGGCCGTGCGGAATACGCTGCCGATGTTGTTCTGACTCCGGATGTTATCCAAAACGACAACAACCGGCAGTTTTTCGGCATCCTTAAATTCGTCGATGGTGAGCCGGTTTAGCTCCGGCATGGTGCGTTTATGCATGGCAGTTGTTTGCAGACGCCAAAAGTACAACTTCTTCCCGATCTCCGGCCTGCTGGCCGCTAAAAGTAATGATCACGGGCGCCTCGGTTTTGAAAACTTCAGGGAGTTATTCATGAAACATCTATTTTTATCAACAAAAGAGGCCCGGTTTAAATTCCATGCATACCTTTGGAACTTATTTGCCTGGAACGGATGCCGGAAAAACCGGTGCGTCAGTGTTAAACGGCAAGATCAGCGCTTTATCTGCATACCATGTCAAAACCAAAGGAATCAGCCGATACACCCCTGATGAAGCAGTATAACGCCATAAAGGCGAAGTACCCTGATGCCCTGCTGCTCTTCCGGGTGGGTGATTTCTATGAGACTTTCGGGGAGGATGCCATCCGTACTTCGAATATCCTCGGGATTGTTCTTACCCGCAGGGCCAATGGTTCGGGCACCTATATGGAACTGGCAGGCTTTCCGCACCACTCACTCGACCTCTACCTGCCCAAACTGGTAAAAGCCGGGTTGCGCGTGGCGATCTGCGACCAACTCGAAGATCCAAAGCTGACGAAAACCATCGTAAAACGCGGCGTCACCGAACTGGTAACCCCCGGGGTTTCATACCATGACAAGATCCTCGATCAGAAAGAGAACAATTTCCTGGCCGGGGTGCATCTTGAAGCAAAGATATCGGGTATCTCGTTCCTGGATGTGTCGACCGGCGAGTTTTACCTGGCACAGGGGAGTTTTGACTACATCGACAAGCTGATCCAGAGTTTCAGGCCCAGCGAGGTAATCATCCAGAAGAACAAGCGACATGAGTTCACCGAGCTGTTCGGCAGCAAATTTTACATTTCAACCTTCGACGACTGGGTTTTTACGCCCGACTTTGCCAACGATCTCCTGCTGAAGCATTTCGGCACCACATCGCTGAAAGGTTTTGGCGTTGAGAACCTCGATATGGGTGTGATCGCCGCAGGAGCGGCCCTTCATTACCTGGCCGAAACTGCGCATGACAAGGTGCAACACATCTGCAAACTGAGCCGCATCGAGGAAGATCACTACCTGTGGCTCGACCGCTTTACCATCCGCAACCTGGAATTGCTGAATTCGGTGAACGAAAATGCGAAAACCCTGCTCGACGTGCTCGATCAAACGGTATCGCCCATGGGCTCACGCCAGCTGCGCCGGTGGATCATCCTTCCGCTGAAAAACCGCCAGCCCATCGAAGAACGGCTTGACGCAGTAGAATTTTTCACCCGCCATGCCGATACCACGGAGAAGATCCGCCACCATTTTCAGCAGATAGGCGACCTTGAACGGCTTATCTCAAAAGTCGCTGTTGCCCGCGTCAACCCACGGGAGATGATCTACCTGAAAAAATCGCTGGATGCCATCGAGGCGGTGAAAACGATGTGCGAATCGTCGGCAAACGAAGGTTTACAGAAGATCGGCGACCAGCTGAACGTGTGCAACCTGGTTCGCGAACGCATCGAGCGGGAGATCAACCCCGATCCACCGGCCCTCGCCATCAAGGGAAACATCATCCGGGAAGGGCTCGATGCCGAACTCGATGAACTCCGCCGGATGGCCTATTCGGGCAAGGATTACCTGGTGCAGATCCAGCAGCGGGAAATAGAGCGGACGGGCATCACCTCCCTGAAGATCGGCTATACCAACGTGTTCGGATATTATCTCGAGGTGACAAACTCGCATAAGGAGAAGGTGCCGCAGGAGTGGCAGCGCAAGCAAACGCTGGTCAACGCCGAGCGATACATCACCGAGGAACTTAAAATTTACGAGGAGAAGATCCTCACTGCCGAGGAAAAGATGATCGAGATCGAGTTGAAACTGTACAACGATCTGATCCTTTTCCTTGCCGATTATATTCAGCCCATCCAGCTCAATGCCTCGCTGATCGCGCGGCTTGACGTGCTGGTCTCCTTTGCCGTCAGCGCGGTTAAATATCACTACATGCGGCCGGAACTGAACGACACGTTCGTCCTGGATATAAAGAACGGCAGGCATCCCGTCATCGAACGACAGATGAAACCCGGCGAGGAATATATCGCCAACGATGTATTCCTGGATGACCGGTCGCAGCAGGTAATCATGCTCACAGGCCCGAACATGTCGGGTAAGTCGGCCCTGCTGCGCCAGACCGCCCTGATCGTGCTGATGGGGCAGATGGGAAGCTTCGTGCCAGCCGAAAAAGCTGTGCTTGGCATCACCGACAAGGTTTTCACGCGGGTGGGCGCCTCCGACAACATCTCATCCGGCGAATCGACTTTTATGGTCGAGATGAATGAAACGGCCAGTATTCTGAACAACATCTCCAACCGCAGCCTGATCCTGCTCGATGAGATCGGGCGCGGAACCAGTACCTACGACGGCATCAGCATCGCATGGGCCATTGCAGAATTCCTGCACCAGCACCCGCTATTCAAACCAAAGGTGCTGTTTGCCACGCATTACCATGAACTGAATGAGATGGCTTCGCTGATGCCGCGCATCAAAAACTGGCATGTGGCCGTGAAGGAGATCCAGAACAAGGTGATATTCCTGCGGAAACTGCAACCCGGCGGCAGCGAGCATAGTTTCGGCATCCATGTGGCCAGGATGGCAGGGATGCCGGTAACCGTACTTGAACGGGCAGGGGAGATGCTCCATCAGCTGGAGGAGAGCCATAATGCAGAGGGGCTTGGAAAACAGATGACGGGAGCGGGATCGGGGAAGTCCGGCAAAATGAGTTCCGGCAGGAAGTTGTCGGTCGGATCGCGGATGGCGGGTGCCGCTGACGGCATACAGCTCAGCTTCATCCAGCTTGATGATCCGTTGCTGCAGCAGATCAAGGAAGACATTCTCAACACCGAGATAAACACCCTTACGCCGGTGGAGGCATTGATGAAATTGAACGAGATTAAAAAATTGCTTGAAAAAAAGTAGGACAAATGATTTTTTTTATACATTTGCATCCTCAAATTAAACATACCATGCGAAAGTAGCTCAGCTGGTAGAGCACGACCTTGCCAAGGTCGGGGTCGCGGGTCCGAATCCCGTCTTTCGCTCAAGACCAAAACCCTCAAGCCAGTGAGGGTTTTTTTTGCCCTGGTGGTGGAACTGGTAGACACGCAGGACTTAAAATCCTGTGACTTCACGGTCGTGCGGGTTCAAGTCCCGCCCGGGGTACTTTTTAAGCTCAAAACCCGCGTCAATCGCGGGTTTTGCATTTCAGGTAGCCAAATGGGTACCCAAAACAGTCCATTATTGATTTTCCTGTTCTAGCAAGAAGCGAGGTGCAATTGCAGCCATGCTTTCTATCTCAAAAGTAGACCACCTTACGACCATAAAAAAAGCGGTCAGGCCTGAGCCTGACCGCCGGATCACTTGATGGAACCACTTGGTTAGAAAGTGATCTTGTTCTCTACATCGGTGATGCTTGCATCGAACGATGATTTGAGAAAGTCGATGACCTTCTTGATCCCCGGAGTGAAGCTGGTGGTGAAGACGTTCCCATCCGAATCGTTGAGCCTCATGGAACAGTTGAAATCGTTGGAGGAAATCTGGAACCGTTCCAGCTCCGAGCGGGTCTGGACCAGTTTCGCCCTTTTTTCGACGACCAGCTGCAGGTTTTCGACCTTGAGGATTTTTTCCATCATGGTCATTTCCCGCCTGGGTTCAGGAGCAGGGATGACAGGCTTTTCCGGTTCAATCTGCTGGATCGGTTTCATCACCTCTGCGGTGTTTCCTTCCGGATTGAGAACCGATTTCGCTGCAGCAAGAACTGCGTTTTCTTCTTTTGATGCTCCGCCATTGGTCGGTTTCATTACGGGTGCTGTAATCTTTGTCATTGTTTTTCGCTGCTGCCCTGCAGACTTTTTTAGGCATCTGGCTCGCCTGGGTTTAAGAAAAAATTTATGCCCCGGTAAAAAACGGAATGAAAATTTTAAGCAAGAGTTCGGGTCAGATTTTCCCTTCAAAATCTGAATGAACCCAACGGGTGACGGTGCCTTCAGGCGGTCACTCTTAGCGAAAAAGATTTTCATGAGTTTAACTTTGCAACCAATTTTGAGTAATAGTGCGCTGGCTTTTTGGTTGCTTTTTTCTTCAAAAAGCACCCCGTGAATACTGAGCGACAGTGGAAGTATCCTGTGGTTTTCTTTTTGCCGGTCTTTTTCTTTGACCTGCCTGATTCAAAGAAAAAGGGCACGATCATTTACGACCATAAAAAAAGGCTGATCCGGGAAGGTCAGCCTCGTTTCATCAGGCGGTTGATTTAGAAAGGGATGTCTGCTGAGGGGAGGTCTTTGAGGGCTTTTTTGGAAGTGTTGCGTTTCTTTTTTGGAGTTTCCTTCTCTTTGGCTGGCTCGTTGACCTCTGATTCTTCTAGGCGGTTGACATAAACCGTGTAATCATGGCCGAATTTATCAGGGCTTTTCATTTTTGCGATCTCAAGGGTAATGTAATCTTCGTCATTGTATTTGTGTGAGAACTTTGCGAGATCTTCAATTTTGAGGTTGATCTTTATGATTTCAAGGCCTTCGATTTTTTTTCCTTTTCCGATGTAGTTTTTTACGAAATTTTTCATGGCTGTGTTTTTTAGGTGAAATTTATATGCAAGATGAATTAAGACCATAGAGGGGCACTCAAGAAGGAATTGGAATACCGCAAAGTATTGAGGATATGCCGAGAAAATTCTTGAATGAGTAGCACTTTCACCCCGGGATGGTATAATATCTTAGCATAGGAATTGGACTAAGTCACAGTCATCAAATGCCAGGTAACGCAATCGTGGAAGAGCAAAACGAAGGACTGAAATTCAACCGATATAAAATGCCAGCAGCACCGAACAATACCCATGACATACATTCCGTGATCATAAAATTACCCGGGAAATCAATGTTTGCAGGAATGTTCTGACTTGAAGCCTGGGATTAGAGGAGATCCAGGTATTGGAAACTCCAAAAAAGGCACCCAAAAGCGACAGACCGTATCTCAAACGATATCCAAAACCAATAAGTCAATGATATCAGGAATGAACATTACCGGATCAGGGGTAATTATAGGGAGAGCACGTTTCCTACAAGAGCTTGGCATTTTGACGAGCATAAAAAAACCGTTCCGGTTTCGAGGATTATCGGAACCGGAACGGCCAGAAAATGAAGATCAGCAATACTGACTGTTATACCTTTCTTCATCTTCAAAGGAAGCCAGTGAATTACGGTAATCTGCTTCATCACAGGTCAGGTGGCCGGCATGTTTGCCGTTCGGCCAATAGATGATCGATTCACCTTTTTTGATCGGTTTGCCGCAGGTGTGGCACTTACTGGCAAATCTGGCTGTGATCTGGCGCGGGTCTCCCGCGTACTTTGCATAATTTCTCATAAGTATATGGTTTTAGGATAAATAAAAAAGCCATCCAGGTTTCCCGGGATGGCTCAAGTGATGGTTGATAAAAAGTTAGAAGGGAGAATCTTCCAGGACCGGCTCCAGAAAGGGCACTTCGCTGGTCAATTCTGAGGTGGTTTTTTCTTCTGACGGAATAACAGGGACGATGCCCAGGATATAGTCGGCAGACTTCTCAGCCCTGGCGGCGGCCCACATGATCCACTTCTGGTTGTCACGCAATGCCGATGCCCAGCCTTTGATGTAGGCAGCCGAGTTACGGATGTCCATGTCAAGGTGTGCAATGCCGCTGAGGAAGGCAGATCCGAGTTCAGCTACCAGTTCCTCTTTGCTGTATGGAATATCGCCGTAGCTGTTCGACATTCCGTCAAAGCGGTTGAGACGCTTGGGGTGTCCAACCGAATGTATAAGTTCATGATTTAGAACGCGATAAAATGCAGAAGATGTGGTAAAGTATTTCTTATCCGGGACAGAGATCAGGTCGGCAACAGGAGCATAAAATGCCCTGTCATCTTTGTTTGAATAGCAGATTTCCGGGCGGCCCACGTAACCTTCGATGATGGCTTCAGCCTCCAGGTGTTCGGAGTTGACCTTTTCGGTAACCAAGTTTTGAAGATCGGCAATTTTCTTGGTTCCCTGGTCATCAAAGTCGGCCTGTTCGGAGTTAAAGACATGATAGAACTTCAGCAGGAACATCTTTTTAGTCTCGCCGGTGGTCTCATCTTTTTCAATTGAACTTTTCCAGAAGACGACGATGGTAGATTTTTCGCCTTTACGTACCTGGCCGCCATTGGAACGGATTTGCTGAAAGGTGCCATAAACGCGGCTCTTGTAGGGATCGGAAGAAAGTACCAGGCGGTT
>Ga0209083_1000230_pt1 | contig 88378 bp, 82 predicted proteins | sample AM7aDNAmetaG_FD_184132 | JGI IMG/M metagenome (GOLD analysis project Ga0209083, IMG submission 184132) | Freshwater microbial communities from Finland to study Microbial Dark Matter (Phase II) - AM7a DNA metaG (SPAdes) (version 3) | ecosystem: Environmental > Aquatic > Freshwater > Lake ...
CCCGGTCTTTCTGCACCACCTGCAGGCGCCCGTCTATTAAAAACTGCTTAATGATCACATCCGTTATTTCAGTATCGATCCCATACTGCGAAGTTCCGTTATATACGACCGGTATGGCGATCTTTTTGATGGACGCATCCAGTTTTGGCTTCATGGAGGCGCAGCCAAAAAACAGCATTGACCCGGCAAGCATTATGGCCGCAGGCAGTTTAAACACTTTCCTCATAGCATCCCCCTTATAATAATATCCTATCGTAATTTTCTTTAATATAAAATACGCTTGTTAACGCTAACCCGTCTAAAGATAGGAAATCCTGTTCTTGCCCGCTTCTTTTGCTTTATAAAGAGCTTTATCCGCCATGGCCAGAACTTCCTGTGTTGTTTTTCCGTCTTTAGGGAAAAGCGCATACCCGATACTCATGGAGACCTGAATATTCTTTTCAAATTCAAGAAGTTTAGCATCCATTCCTGCTTTAAACTCTTTAAGAAAAGCCGCGATATCTTCATTCTTGCCGTCTCTTAATACTACAAACTCATCGCCTCCATAACGGGCAAGCAGGCAAGATCTCAATTCTTTCTTAAGATTATCCGCGATGTATTTAAGGCATAGATTTCCGGCTTGATGCCCGTAATTATCATTATATTTTTTAAAATTATCCAGGTCTATCATTATGACAGCAAAACTTGTTTTATCATCGTACTTTTTGTCGGCCTGTTCAAGAAAATACCTGTAATTGTAAAGTTCCGTCAGCCGGTCGGTATTCGCCATGTTCCTTATCTGCTCAAAAAGTTTATTACGTTCTATTACGATCCCGAGTTCACTCGATAAGGTCATAAACAGATCATAATCCAGCTCCGTTAACGCGTTATAATTTTTTGGTTTTATCCTCAAGAAACCGGTAACTTTCTTCTCGCGGGCCTGGGGAAAATAGACATATTTTTTACCTTTGTAAATTTCCCGCTTATTGATAAGAGCCTGCACCATCACCGGGTCCATATCCGCCACAGCTACATCAGAACCCTCGCAAAGCAGGCTGAATTTTCCTGTACTTTCGTTCAAGACCCCTATTTCCCAGTCCACGATGGTATCTATCTTTTCGAAGAACGGATCAAGATATTTAACCATAACCGCATAGTCCATATTTTCGTTGATTATGTTCGTAATTGAAAGAATAAGGCGGAGCCCCTTAACGTGTTCTTCTTCTTTCTTTACGGTTTCCGAGAGAAATCCGGTAAAGAGGCCGACAACAAAGAGAAAAGGTATACGCATATACATGTTCACGTCATAAACACTCGTATCCTTATTAAGTATAAGCCAGAAATAAAGCAGCGAGGCAACGACCGTGGCAACTATGCTGGCTTTTACATCTTTACCCAGCGCAGTGATAACGATCACCAGAAAGTAGAGAAGAAAAAAGTCTGTACCCGCGCTTTTGGTATAGTAAATGGCAAGAGACACCAGCACAATATCAGCAATAAAAATAAAATAACGGAAATACCTGTTTTTGAACAGGTCAAGGGACACAAAATAGAGGAATACATTTGAGAGGATAAAAAAGAGCACCAGCGCGTTAATATAATTAACCGCCCTGAAGCCGTAATTTGTGGCTGAAAATACGGCCATATACCCGGCGGCAATGACGATCAGCCACCTGAGGTTGAGAAAGTTATATTTGAACTGCTTTAATTCATTATTTTTCATAGCACCACCCAGTTGATTAATTTGTCCTGTATGTAAATAACCTTTACTTCTTTTTTTCCAGCCATAGACGCGGTAACCGCAGGTAAGGCCCTGGCCAGGGCAAGCGCTTCCTCTCTCGAGGTGCCGCCGGAAAGCATTATCCTCCCTCTTAATTTTCCGTTTACCTGCACGGGGACTTCTTTTTCATCTTCTATTATAAAAGCGGGATCAGCTTCCGGCAGTTCATGTAAGAAAACGCTTTCCTTGTAGCCCAGCCCGGCCCATAACTCCTCACAGATATGCGGGGTAAAAGGGGCAAGAAGCAGCACTACATCTTCGACCGCCAGTTTAAGCAAAGACCTGTATTCAACCGAGGACTTTTGTTCCTCCGGGGGAGCGAACACATACAGAAAATTCACAAATTCCATAAGCGCCGCAATAGCAGTATTAAAATGAAAATCCTTCTCCACGTCTTCTTTAACTTTTTTAACGGTCTTGTTAAGATTCACATAAAATGTTTTGAGTTCTTTCGGGAGTTTTTCCGGGACGACAGGCCTGGTGTCTTTAAACAGCGGCAGGGCGGCAGCAATAAATCTTTCCACGCGCGCCAGAAATCTCGAGATGCCCTCAATACCCTTATCGCTCCATTCAAGTTCTTTTTCGGGCGGGGCCGCAAAGAGGACGAAGCCCCTGACCGTATCCGCTCCGTATTTTTCTATTAAAGGCTCGGCCTCTACAGTATTGCCTTTGGATTTGCTCATTACCTGTCCGTCCTTCAGTACCATCCCCTGGGTGAAAAGGTTCACAAAGGGTTCATCAAATTTCACAAGTTTAAGATCAAAAAGGAACTTAGTGAAAAACCTGGAATAAAGTAAATGCAGTATGGCGTGTTCGATCCCGCCGACATATTGATCGACAGGCATCCAGTACCCGGTTTTTTTAGGATCAAAAGCTTCGTTATTGTTTTTGGGATCACAATACCTTAAGAAATACCAGGAGGAACAGATAAAGGTATTCATAGTATCTGTTTCTCTTCTGCCGGCTCCTCCGCATTTTGGGCAGTCCGTTTCTACGAATTCTTTTACGGAGGCAAGAGGTGAAACCCCTCCTGTAGGCTTAAAATCAGCGATGAAAGGAAGCTTGACCGGCAGGTCTTTCTCCGGTACAGGTACAATACCGCACCTGTCACAATAGATCACGGGTATAGGCGCACCCCAGTACCTTTGTCTGGAAATAAGCCAGTCACGCAGTTTGTATTTTATTGTTTTTTTGCCAAAACCGTTCTTCTCGGCATAGTCCGCCATCAAAACCATGGCTTCGGTGTTCTTCTTACCGTTAAATTCCCCGGAATTGACCTGGACACCTCCGGCAACATAGGCCTCGGCCAGGTCCTTACCTTCCTGCCGGCTTCCTTCTTTTTGAATGACCACCTTGACAGGAAGCTCATATTTTTTTGCGAAATCAAAGTCACGCTGATCATGGGCCGGGACTGCCATTACGGCGCCCGTACCGTATTCCATGATCACATAATTAACAGCATAGATAGGGACTTGCTCCCCGTTAAACGGGTTAACGGCATAAGCCCCGAGGAACATACCTTCTTTCTCGGTAAGGTCGGAGGTTCTGGAGATCTCGGACTGCTTTTTCAGTTTGGCCGTGAATTCTTTTAATGGCACCTCATATTTCGTACCTTTTACAATTTTCTGCGCCAGGGGATGCTCCGGGGCTATGACCAGATAAGTAACCCCGAAAATGGTGTCCACGCGGGTCGTGTAGACCGGGATCTTATCTGCGGCGGGGCCAACGATCTTAAAATCCACTTCAACACCATAGGATTTTCCTATCCAGTTCTCCTGCATGGTCTTGACTTTTTCCGGCCAGCCTTTTAATTTTTTAATATCCTCAAGCAGCCGCTCGGTATAGGCGGTAATTTTATAGAACCATTGATCGAGTTCCTTTTTTGTAACCTCGGTCTTACAGCGCCAGCAGGCCCCGTCAATAACCTCTTCGTTAGCCATTACGGTCAAACACTTTGGACACCAGTTTGCTTCCTTTTTTTTCTTATACGCCAAACCTTTTTCATAAAATTTAAGAAAGAGCCATTGGGTCCATTTATAATAATCAGGAGAGCAGGTAGCCACTTCACGGCTCCAGTCGTAGCAGATACCTATATTTTTAAGCTGCTCTTTCATTACCCTGATATTCTTATAAGTCCATTCTTCGGGATGTATGTTATTTTTAATGGCCGCGTTTTCCGCAGGCAGGCCAAAAGCGTCCCAGCCCATAGGGTGCAGGACATTAAAGCCCTGCATTTTTTTATATCTTGAAACAACATCCCCGATTATGTAATTTTTACAATGGCCCATATGAAGACGGCTGCCGGAAGGATAGGGAAACATCATAAGCACATAGTATTTGGGCTTACCGGAAAAATCTTCTGCTTTAAAAAGCTCCCGGTCCTCCCAAAATTTCTGCCATTTTTTGTCAATTACGTTACTTATCACCTTTGAACTCCCTTTTCACTGCCCTGGCCGTTGTGCCCGCCACAGAGCGTTGGCGGATTTCGCTGCCGCTCAAATTCTGCCATTTTTTATCTATTGCGTTACTTATCACCTTTTGACTCCCTTTTTACCGCCGCGCTTTCCTTGCTCCCGCCGCCAGGCCGGGGTTCTGATTTACGCTCAGTTTTTGATCTTTCTGGTTTTGAATTTTCCGTATTCGAGCTGCTTTGCTTGCCGGGTTCCTTTTTTTCCGCGGTTTTTGCCCCTTTTTCCGCCGGCAGCGCCGCGGCATTTTCCTTTCCGCCTGTGTTTTTTTTCCCGGTTCCGTCCGTTTTCTTGCCGTAGTCATTCACATAAAAACCGGAGCCTTTAAAAACAAAACCCACGCGCATGGCCGGCAGCTTTTTGGCTTTGCTGCCGCATTTTTCACATTTTTCCATGTTTATATTCTTGGTCTGTAAAACCTCAAAAACATGTCCGCATTTGGAGCATTTGTAATCATAAATAGGCATTTTTTACCTTTCAATACTCAGGCCATTAAGATCTTTATATCCTTTTCAAGAATTGAAGATCTCATTATTTTCTTTCCGGCCAGGAATTCCTGATCTTTGTTTTCATCACTGTTAAAAAAGATTATTTTTTCGGCGAATTTTGGATCGCCTTTCTTTATGGCTTCAAAGAGTTCTTTATAATCGCCGTCCGCCAGATTCACGTTCACAACAACATTCCTGTAATTTCCAAGCAGGAGTTTTTGCCTCGCAAGTTTCGTATTTCTCGCAATATAAACGCTGTAACCCATATTGTAAAAGGTATCACCGAAGATCTTGATTATCTCACCCTGGTCATCAACAATAAGAATATTATTCTCTTCTGTTTCAGAGTGTTCAGGGGAGGTTTTCGGCGCTTCCGGAGGTAAAGCCGTAAAAACGCTGAGAGAGGAAGCTTTTGGTTTTGCTTCTTCTTTCGGCTCAGCTTTTTTGGGTTCCATAACCGCCGCAGCCGGCTTTTTTACCGGTCCGTTCCCGGCAGTTTCCAGTTCTTTTCTTAGAACTTCGTATTGCTTCAGCGCGGCATCACGTTCCGTCTTAAGCTTGTTAACTTCCCCTTCCAGTTCTTTTATTTTCGCCTTTACCTGCTGCTGTTCCTCACCGACTTTTTGAATAAGCGATTGGGCCTGACGGTCGGTTTCTTTCTTCCGGCCTTCTACCAGCGCAAGCGCTTCCTGGATCCTTTTATTCTCGCTCAGCAGGCGTTCGGATTTCTGCTCCAGCTCTTTAACCCTGGCTTTTTCCTCTTCCAGGCGCTTTGCAGAATCTGCGGCTGCGTTAATTATTTTCTGCGCGGATTCCTTGGAAGCAGCTTCAGCCGCCAGTTGTCTTGTTAATACTTCCTTATCATTATTCAGGGTCTGAAGGGCTTTTTCCAGCCTGCCAAATCTGTCGGCGGAAACATACATGCTAAGGTCTACCTTTGGAGCGGTTTCTGCTGCTTTCAACCGTGTTTCCAGGTCCCTTACCCTGGCAGCGTGTTTTTGCTCCTGTTCTTCCAAGCGTTCCGCAACGAGGCCGGCTACTTTAGAAACAGGCATGTATTCCTTCTGATCCACCGGCTTTTGTTCTGCTGCTTTCAAACCTGCTTCAAGTTCGGCAATTCTCTGTTTATAAATTACCTCTTTTTCCTGCACCAGCTTTGCGCTATTTTCTTCTGTTTTCGCGAGCAGAACCTTCTGTTTTTCATTATTTTCCTGTAAAGCAAGGAACTCATTTTCCTTCCGGCTCAGCTGTTCTTTTAACCCGGCAGCTTTTTCCAGCCGGGCTTCCAGATCCCTTATCCTGGCCGCGTGTTTTTGATCCTGTTCTTCCAGGCGTTCCGCGACCAGTTCGGCAACTTTAGCCACAGGCATGTATTCCTTCTGGTCCACCGGTTTTTGTTCTGCCGCTTTTAAACCTGCTTCAAGTTCGGAAATTCTCTGCCTGAAAGCTCTTTCCTTATCCTGAGTAAGTTTATTATTTTTTTCTTCAACTTCCGCGAAAAGTACTTTCTGCTTTTCTGCTTCTTCGCTTAAAACAAGCAGCTCATTTTCTTTCAGATTCAGCTGCTCTTTTAACCCGGCAACTTCTCCCAGGCGTTTTCCAAATTCCTGAAGCTTTAAGACCAGATCACTCTGTTCTCTCCGCGCCTCGGCGGCCTCATTGATCTTTCTTTCAAGGTTTTTCTGGTGGAGCACCAGCTCTTTGTTCCTGGCTTCAAGCTCCTGCCGCTGCTGCGCGTTCTGCTGTTCCAGCTGTTCCAGCTGCTCCTGGACTTTTTCTTTAAGAATAAACCGCTCCGTATCCGCCGGGCTTCCCTGCGCGCCCTTTAGTTTATTTTCCAGTTCCTGTATTTTAAGTATGTAATTCTTTTTTTCAATTTCAATCCTGGTATTCACCTCTGACAGCGGAGTAAATTTCGCAGGATCCATCTGCGCGAGCTTGACGGAATCGGTCTTGATCTTGTTTTCAAGTTCAACAACACGCGCGGAACCGATATTGACCTGTTTGTTCAACTCTTCTATTCTCTGTATATAATTTCTCTTTTCCTCTTCAAATTTATCTACCAGCGTATTCGCAAGATTTCTGCCTTCAGCTTCCAGGCTCCTTATCTTCTGCGTCAGGTCAGTGTTTTCCTTCTTTAATTTTTCAAAACCGGCGACAAAACCTTCATTGATCCTCTGTGCTTCGTCCAGCCTTTGAACCAGATGCTGCTCTTCGGGCCGGCCCCGGGCGCCCGTTTTTATAAGTTCGTTCAGTTTGTCATTTAATCTGGTTTTTTCCTGTTGAGCTTCTTTGAGCCGGTTTTCCAGCTCGGCCTTCACCTTCTCAGCTTCACTTAATTTTGAGGTAAACTTGCCGGTCTCAAGTTCAACCCTGGCCCTAAATTCCTCCACGGGTATGTACTTCCCCGGATCCACAGCCGGCGCCTTCTGGTTTTGCAGTATAAGGTCGCGGTATTCTCCGGATTTATCATTAAACCGTCTTTCTACTTCTTGTTTTTCCTCTTCAAGCTTGTTTATCTTTTCCATCAAGGCCTTCTTTTCCGCGTCAAAGCGTTCATTCGCCTCTTTCGCATAAATATATTTGGAAAATCCGACCTCTACCTGGCCTTTTGCCTTGCTCTGCACCGTTTTCAGTTCGGCATTGCTTTTCTCCAGCAAAGCCGACAGTTCCTCGTTTCTGGCTCCCAGTTCCGAGAGTTTTGTCTCAAGAAATTCTTTTTCCAGTTCCAGCGCCAGTTTGGAGGACGGTGTTTCTTCCTTGCCTGCCGGAGTTTTTTTCGGACCGCCGGAAAGCTGGTCTTTTTTCGCCACGTGGCCGGCCAGAAGGACCATTATTATTATCGAGAGAACGGCGCCAATAAGCCCCGCTCTAAGCGCAAAGACATTTATATTTTTTTCCCGGGACTTCATGGTAGTTACCGAAACGGCCGCGGACTTTTCAAGATTAGCGGCAGGAATAAAAAGGCCGAAGGTAAGCCCTCCGGTCCGGAGAGGGAAGTGCGCGCAGTAATATTCCTCTTTCCCGATACTCAGTGTCTCTATCCCGCCGAGGCCTTCTTCAGCCGTAGAGTTGTCCCAGAATTTGGGGTTCAGGATCCTGGCCAGGGAATTTTTAAAATTTTCACTACCGTAATTTTTAAGTTCCGCTTCGGCGGTATTTTCCGAGTTGAGCTTGAGTTTGTCATACCCGTAAATTGTTGATGCAACGAGCAGCCCGTTCTTTGAAATTAACACGGGAAAAGCATCCTCATAGGTAAATTTCTTTGCCTGATCTTTGCCTATAAGCATCTCGAGAAGCTTTTGAACGGAAAGATCCATCCCCAAAACTCCCTTATAGGTTTCATCAAGATATACAGGTATCAAATAGGTTATGGTCCAGCTTCCTGTTTCCTTGCTCCAGTAAGGTTCGGTCCAGATCTCCAGCCGGCCTTTGTTAAATTTTGGGCCTGCAAGACTATAGGGAGAAGTTTCATCATTTATAAACAGGGAATCCGGCCTTATCTTGTAATTACCCGCGGTAAACATACCTGTTCTTACGAGATTCTCTACGGCCGGGACCCAGGGAAATTTTCTTATGGCTGTATCGGTCATTATATAGATAGAACTGAGGGCCGCTCCGTTCGGATCTTCTTTGGGCATTACATTTTTCTTTGCCAGCAGGAGGGTGTTGTCAAGATACGCGCCGATCACCGGGAGCCGGAGGTCTTTGTCCTTTGAGAAAGCTTTGTAACCCCCGCAGACAAACAGATTCGCAGCGGCTTTTTCCGGGTTCCAGTAAAATTTTCCGGTGGCATCAGCTTTTATTTTTTTATAATCATCCTGCGTGAAAAAAGCGTTCTGTCTCTTAAAAACACCTTCCGCTATTTCACTTGCCATGCGCCCGGCCAGCTCAACCTTTCTTAAAAGCATCGTAAGATACCAGGAGTTTCTGGCGGTCATGGAAACCGCAGAATCCTTTTCACTTTTCAGGACGTTTGGAGTATTGGGTGTTCCGGCAGTGGTTTCGGGTTCGGAAAAAAATACAAAATAAGCCGTAAGCAGCAATACCGGGATAAGCCCCACCGCAACAAAACGAAGAGTTATGTTTCTCTTGGTTTTTTTATCCACTTTTTACCAGCCTTTTGCAAGATTTTGGTAGTCGATCTGCCTTTAATAAACGGTATACTTAAGACCTGCCCGCCGTGCTTAATAACAAGGTCCGAACCCACAATACTTTTCACGGGCCAGTCCCCGCCCTTAACCAGCACATCGGGAAGGACCGCTTTAATGACCCTGTATGGAGTAGTTTCCTTAAATTTTACCACAAGATCAACGAACGGGAATTCCGAAAGAATTTCCAGCCTGTCATTTTCCGGATTTACCGGCCTGCCCGGGCCCTTAAGGCCTTTGACCGAAGCATCGCTATTTACGGCAACAACAAGCGCGCCGCCCAACTTTCTCGCTTTTTTCAGATACCGTGTATGCCCGATATGAATAATATCAAAACAACCGTTTGTAAAAACTATTTTTTTCCCTTTTTTCTTTAAGGCTCTTACAGCCCGCACCAGCCCGGACAATGTTTTTAGTTTCTTAGAAATTCTCATGCAGAGCCTGTTTAACCTCTTCCAGGGAAAGCGGTGCCGTGCCTACCTTGCCTACGACAACTCCGGCAGCGGTATTTGCCAGGTAAGCCGCTTCAAGCAGATTTGCCTTAGCGGCCAGGGCCATGGAAAGTACCGCTATAACCGTATCGCCCGCGCCGGTCACATCAAATACTTCCCTCGCGAAAGTCGGAATATGCCGGGGTATTTTTCCTTTTTCAAACAAGGACATACCCTGCTCCCCTCGGGTGATCAGGATCGAGTCGCTCTTAACACGGGAAAGAAGTTCCTTACCTACCGCAAGCAGGGATTTTTCGTCTGTAATTGTTTTATGCACGGACCACTCGGCTTCTTTTGTGTTGGGAGTAATTACGGTCACCCCCTGATAATGAAGACAATAGGCCGGTTTGGGATCAACTGCTATTTTTTTTCTGTTCTTTTTTGCCATCCGGATAACTTCTTTAAACACAGAAGGTATCACCACGCCCTTGCCATAATCAGAAATAATGACAACATCCACTAAAGGCATAAGCTCTTCCGCTTTTGCAAGAAGCTCTCTTGCCGCAGGCGCGCTGATGGAAGCCTTTTTTTCATGGTCAACCCGGACAATTTGCTGCTGCTGGGCAATAATGCGTGTTTTTAGTACGGTCGGCCTTTCTGCAACGCGGATCAAACCTCCGGAGGAAACACCTTTTTTTGAAAGTTCAGAAGAGAGTTTTGTGCCGTAGTAATCATCTCCCGTAATGCTTAAAAGCTGCGCGTTTCCGCCCAGGCTGCTGATAAGTGAGGCCACATAGGCGGCTCCGCCGGGGAAAAATGACCTGGATTGTTCTTCTACAATAGGAACAGGCGCTTCCGGAGAAATTCTATTTACTTTTCCAAAGATATATTCATCAAGAATGGCATCCCCAAACACTAAAACACGGGTGTCCTTAAACTTTTTAAGTATGTTTTCAAGTCTTTTCCTGTCCATATCCACCCCTTGGGTAATAATTAAAAGAAGCTCAAAAGAAACTCCCTGCTATATATTATACATTATAGAAGCTGAAAAGTTAAGAGAAAAACCCTATTGCCGGAATTTGATCTGCAGGGCAGTTTTTAAAGGCAGGCAGAGATAATATAACTTGATTATGCGTTTTAATTTAAGGCCTACAGGCCTTCTCCGTTGAAAAATAACCCGGAAAGAAAAGCCGGCCGGGAGGATTTAGAATTTTACCGCATGGCCAAGCCAAAACATAAACAAAACCGCCGCGGCATGCAGTATCCACCAGCCTATTTTGGGGAAGAAAAATCTAAACATTTTGCCTCCTGCTCAATAACATCCCCCGCCGCGGCAAATTCTCACCGCATGCGAAAGCTACACTGACAAATATAACCTTCTGTAATGTTTTTGCACTTGTGCTTTAGCCTACTTCCAGAATATTGCACCAAGAATATACGCAAGTGACATGCCCAGCAGGTGCACCAGCCACCAGCCCGGGGTCAAGTATTTGAAGCTTGCGGGTATTTTCATTCTGCCTCCGGTTCTCTAATAAAATGGCTTTCATAAACCGCTTTTGAAAGAAAAAACTTACCGGCAAGTACGGCAATATCGGCAAACAGGGTATTAAGGAATATTTTCCCCGGAGTGAAAGGCGCGGTAAAATGGGCATAGGAAAAATGTGCCATAGTAATGATCCCCAGAATAACTATCATTCCGTTCAGCAGATATGCAAAAGCAGCTGTTTTTTTATAACTAAACATTACAATAACCACGGTCAGGCTGATAAGCCCGCATATAAACGGGATAAAATTCGCCGGTTTGTCCAGAGTATGTATCCTCAGGTGGAGTAAAAAACCTCCCAGAGATACCAGGAATAAGGCGGCGAGCATACTTGTTCTTAAGCTTTTTATTTTCATAAAACCTCCGGTCAGCCTACCAGCACCATAAGCGCCATCATACCGATACCGATAGCAATACAGACAAATTGTATCACGGATTTTACCAGTCCATTCTCTGCATAAAGTTCAGGAAGCAGATCCGACCCCGCGAGATAAATAAAACCGCCCGCCGTAACGGGCAGCAACGCAAGTTTGAAGCCTTCAGAAACATTGCCTATCATTAGGGTCACGACCGCGCCAAGTATAGAGGCCAGAGCGGAAAGAAAATTAAAGAGCAGGGCTTTTTTGATAGAAAGCCCCCCGTGGATCAACGCGGCAAAATCTCCTATTTCGTGGGGGATCTCATGCAGGATAACGGCAAAAGAAGTAACGAGGCCCAGCTTTGTATCCACCATATAACTTGCGGCGATCACCATACCGTCTATGAAATTATGAAAAGTGTCTCCGGTCAGGATTATTATTACAAACGGCTTTGGATGCCCTGCGCAGTGATCGGCATTACAGGTCCGCCATCTGATACTTTTTTCCAATATGAAAAATATCATAATGCCCGCAAGAATAAGAAAAGGCACTTTCAGGCTGTCATTTCCAAACTTGCTGAAGGATTCCGGAATAAGGTGAATAAAAGCATCGCCAAAAAGTGCGCCCACGGCAAAACAAACAAAGAAAAGCAGGATCTTATTCAAAGTCTCCCGTTTTAAAGCCATAGTAAGAACACCGATAAGCGAGATGAGACTGACAAGGATAACACTTGCTAAAGTATAGGCCCAGATATGCATAAAGCTCCTTACTGCAAAACAGTACACCCTGAGTAATGCTTTCGAAAATTCAGACTAAAACCTTTATACTCTTTGCACGGCTACTTTTCAAGACACGTTTTCACGGAATATTTTCAATAATTTCTGAGTTTTACCGCGGCATCCAGCATAGTCATAAAATTATCGTAATTTGTACCCACGGCAATGCTGTGCGTGCTCCCAAAAATATATTTGCCGCCGGGCTTACAATATTCCATAGCATTCCTGACATCGTTAATAATATCTTCTTTTGTTCCTCTCACAAGGTTTTCCACCTTGCACCCTCCCCAGAGGGTCATTTTTTCCCCGTACTCTTCCTTTAATTTTTTCATATCCATTCCGGCGGAGATCTGTATCCCCTGGTAAGCATCATAACCGGCTTCAACAAAAAGATCCATTAACAGCCAGTTATTGCCGCAGGCATGTTTTATTATTTTCAAGCCTTTCTTATGGAGTTCTTCCACCCTTTTTATTATGAAGGGAAGGCCCAGCTCCCTGAAAATTTGCGGGGATATCATAGGCCCCATATTGCTCGAATAATCCACACCCCAAACCGTACCGTCCAGCTTTCTGTCCAGGTAATATTTATCTCTCTTTGAAGCAAAATTCGACCAGGTTAGAAGGGTTTTTTTAATGAGTTCCGGATGCTCAATAAGTTCTACGAATCCCCGTTCCATTCCGCCAAGAAAAGGCAGTTCCATCCCTCCCCCGGTTTCACCGAGAATATACTTTGAACCTCCGAACTCTTTTATGACCGCGTCCACCGCCTCAAAAACAGAAGGATCGACCGTGGCAAATTCCGGGTCAAGTCCAAGATCCTCCCGTATTTCCCGGGTCCATTGAGCGGGATCATGAACGATGGTGAGATCCCTTGTAAGTTCCGAGTATTTCAGGATCCGGCCGTCCTTATATTCCCAGGTTGTTTCGTCAATTTTTTTCGGTGCTTCGGGCTTGAAGCCTTTTGGCGGGGCGTATATATGGGAAATATTGATAAGATCCATCAGGTCAAGCTTTTTAAAAAGAGCTATGCAATCTTCTTTCCAGGATTGCACAACTTCGTTCCTTCTTCCCTCCCAGAAAGCGATCTGGCATTTTGCCTTAGCGCGAAAATAAGTTTCATGTCCGAGGATCCTTTCAACAGTATCACAATCAATTGCAAATTCACCCAGCGGAACCTTGTCCGGTATTTCTCCGGCTAAGACTTTTTTTACCCTCTCTTTTGAGTTCATTCTAATATGTTATATAAGTAGAAGGGGTTTTTCAACGGTTTAATTGACTATCGCGGCCTATTTTTCTACGCAGGGCTTTTTTTCTTGCTTTACCGGGGGTTTTTCATATATTATGAAGCATAAATACTAATTAAAAGGGGGCAGTATGAAAAATTTCCTGGCAATGCTGGCGCTGCTGGCGCTGTTCACAGTTCCGCTCTTTTCGGATAATATGGATAAAGATAAGGAAAAAAGATATAAAGACATCAAAAAAATGCTGGATGCCACTCAGGCCGTAAAGATGTTCGACCAGATGAAAAATAGTATGAAAGCCAGTGTCGGAAAAATGGTTCAGGAATCATTAAAAGATAAGGACCTGGAAATGACAGACGAGGTGAAAAAACTTTATGACGATTTTATGTCAAAGACTCTTGATATGAGTATGGGCATGATAAAAATAGAAGATATCATCAATGATATGATACCTTACTATGACAAATACCTGTCCAATGAGGATATTAAGGCAATAATAGCTTTTTACGAAACTCCGGCAGGCAAAAAGTATCTTGACGCGGCACCAAAAATAATGATGGATTATATGCCAGCTATGATGGAGAAGATGGGTTCCAGCATGAAAAATATTCAGGCAGAAACACAAAAAATGGCCAAAGAATTTGCTGAAAAAATTATGGCCATAAAAGAAAAGCAGAAGAAAGAAAGAGAAGCCAAAGACAAGTAATATTTTCCTCTGATAAAAAGGCGGCTAAAACTTGCCGCCTTTTTTATTACGGGAAACAAGAAGTCCGGTCACTTTTCATCCGCCTTTCAGCAGTTCCAGCATTTTTCTATCAAGTTTGTGCCCGTTAAAATTCTCATAAATCACATCTTTTCTATTGCTGTCCAGAATTCCGAACTCTCCGCGGAAATTCCACAAGGCCCAGCCCCAGCCGGCCTGCTTCCAGTTATCAAGGCAGTCTTTCATCCACTTCAGAGTGACTTCATGCGGTGTCCGGTTAAACGCGCCCCATTCCCCCACGAGCACGCCGCACCCCTTCTCCTCGAGCTTCTTCCAGGGGACTATGTTTTCTCTCCACATATATTCCCGGTCCACCATCTCGCCCGTCTTAAAGGGAACGGCACTATCTTTTATATCGAAAACAACATTCCCCTGCCGTACACCCCATTGATTTTGAGGCCGAAGTACCGCTCCGTTAATTTCTATTTCCGAGAAGGTAAGCCAGTCACCCTCGGCATTAAATAATTCTATGCTTCTTGTCCCTTCCGGGATATCGCAAAAGTAATCCTTCTCGTAGATGTTCTGGTAAATTTGCCATTCTTTATTATAAACTTCTTTTTTCCAGTCCCCTTTACCGGGCCCGCACTTAAATACCTGATCCAATGCTGTTTTGCCGTCAACTTTTACAACGAGCCGTGATAACGAAGATACAATATCAACCCTTACACGGAGTTTTGTTCTTTCTTTAAATCCGCCTTCTAGCACCAGCGGCGACATCAGATCTTTTTTTGCGGGACCGTAAAGAAAACTGTTTATTTTCGGCATCGGCCAGATCGGGACGGGATACCTGTCGGCACCTTGCACCCAGGAGGCCTTGTAATGGCTTACATTTGAAGGAAAATACCCGCGTGTTGCCTGCACTATTTTCAACGGCAGCAATTCTTCCACGGGTTTCGTCCCCCACTCAAGGCCGTCGGCAATTATCAAGCGGTTGGGATCTTTCTTTCGAATGGCCTCTGCCATAATTTTTACGACTTTATAATATACCCCGGCATCCATGCCTTTCGGTTCATTAAAAAGGTTAAAACTAAGGTCTTTACCGGGAATATTTTTGTACCTTTCTGCGAAATAGGCCCAGTGAAAAGCGCATGCCTTCTGGGTTTCCGTATCGGTCCAAAGGTCCGTTTTCTCCTTCGGGTTTTCATTCACCGAATACCCCGGAGCCCGGTGGAAGTTCATACACACATGGATCCCGTACTTCTGTCCCCATTCCACCGCCTGATCTATCTCTTTCAGCACCTCATCATTAATTTTATAAACATCGTTATCTTTTATCCAGACCCGGTAATCCATAGGAAGCCGGACAAAATTAAAACCCAGAGAAGCTATCAGCTTGAAATCTTCCTCGCTAAACGGCTTGTTAGACCATTCTCTGGAAAACTTTTCTAAAAGATTAAAACCCCGCCATCTCGGTAAATGCCGGTAATTCACGGGCTCCTCCGCCAGGGACAGAGAAGTACAAAAAACCAGGAGCATAAAGACATATTTTCTCATTTTGTTCTCTCTTTTTCATTCCGGCCGCAACGGCCTAGTTTATCAGCTCTCTCGATGTATCCGGCAATTACCAATGACCAGATCAATATTTTATAGACTTTATGGACCTTACGAACCTTTACAGACGTTTTTTACCTTACCGGATCAGGAAAGCTCACCAGATCTATCTGGGACGGATCATTTTCCGGGGTGTTTTTTATATTTACTATCCACGGAACGATATATACCCGCCCGGCGGGGTGCGGTATTACAGAATGGGTAAGTGCCATACAGCGGCCGTCTTCGAGCTGTATTATCCCCCAGTCAGTGTATTTTCCGGTTCGAAGATTATAAGTAATAAGCTTAAGCAAAGCGCCTTTGTGCCCGTATTTTCTTGGATCCTGCCCGCAGGCCCTTGGAATTCCCGTGATATAATAAATTGTCTCTTTATCAAGTCCCAGAGACAGCCCGCCGTAACCGTAGTGATACGGCTCGTAATCACCGCTCTCCCTGATAGGCCTGGCGGACAGCCGTTCAATAAGTTTTATCTCGGGTTTTGCAGGATCAAAGCTGAAAAGATAACCTGTTCTGGGATGCGTGCCGAAGAATAATTTATGCTTCGCGCTCCAGAATATCTCGCGCCAGTTATAAGCCATATGCCCGGGTTTATGCGGGTCATGCTGGCCGAACATATCGCGCTTCATAGAAATCCCTTTAAGCTTTTCTATTCTGTCTTTGGCGTAATTATAACGGTTTATAGTTCCGTCTGAATGCGTGAAAAATACCGAGCCGTCAACCGGATAGACTGCAAGAGCGCGGCAAAGGACAAGATACCGGGCCCCTTTTCCGACTTCCCCGTCCAGAAAGCAAGGGCCGAAATCACGGTAACGTTTTTCCTCTATATCATAATAAGCAAAAGTCCCGCTCGGCCAGGTGATCATATAAAGCCGTTTGCGTTTTTTATCCATGTTGAATGTTATTATGCCCTCACCCTTGACCGGAATTCCAAAATCCGTGACTTCCCCTGTCGTCATATCATAAGAGGCACAATGCCCGCCCGGATACGGTTTATAGCCCGAAGGTATTACAGAAGCAGGTACTTCCTTGTTGCTGCCTTTCTCGGTAACAAAATAGCCTATGTGCGTTGAGAAATATAGTTTTTTATCCAATTCAAAATATGGAGCATGGCTTTTCCCCTGGGATACCATCCTGGAATTGCTTTCACCCAGTGCTTTTCCGAAATCCCATAAAACCTTAACTTCATCTTTTACGGGATCATAGCGGCACATTGAAGCATGCTTGTCATGCTTGTGGGTGCATAAGGTGTAGTAGATACACCCGTCGCTTGCCAGCATTGCGGAGTAAAAATGCGAGTCCGTTTCCACTCCTGCAGGATGGACTTTTGCCCGTATTATCGGTTCCTCTCCAAAATATTTTTTTGCTCCGTGCATATAGGCTCCTTTCGCGGTCTTTAAGGTTATTTATGCAAAAACACTCTACCTGTATAATTCTCCGGAATTTCTGAATTCCTTGCCGTCCCATTTATAGATAACTGTCCTGGTAACCATGGCCGCCGGTAAAAGCTCTCTATAGTTAAGCTCTTTGAATTTTTCTCTTAGCTCCGTTATAAGGCCGCCCGGGCTGTTTATGGTTTTTGTTTCTATCAATTCACCCGTACCGTCATTATCAAGATCCTGGAAGCGGACACTGAAGCTTTCTCCTTCAACGGCATACATTTCACGGAGGCCGCTATCGGGGCCTGAACCATAAACTTTGCCGGTAGAATTGCAAACGCAAACCCCGTATTCCAGCAATATAATATCCCCGGCCGTCTTTCCGAGCGGAAAAACAGCGGCATTTATAAAAGTATTCCCTTCTTCTTTCGAACTGAAAATTACTTTATACCTTCCGTTTTCCAGTTTTTGATATATATAAAGCATCAGCTCTTCACGCTCGGCTTCTCGGCTATAGAGCGCAAGCAAAAGCTCTTTTTTATTGAACTCAACCCTGTCAAGTCTTTTTAATTTATTTTTGCCTGCTATTTCAAGTATTCCGTATTTTTTAGCGTCAATTAAAGGGATACTCTCTTGGGCGCTGGGTAAATAGTCCTTACTTTCCCTGCCCGTATTATTTCTTTCAAGATATTCATTTAACAGCCCTGTTTTATTGCTGTTTTTTATTTTCCACTCGCGGACAAAGGCCTCAAGGGGTTGTTCTTTATTAATTATGGCTGTTGCAGGTTTTTGCGGCGCCGCGCAGCCGGTCAGCACGGCCGCTATTGCCAGGAGAATTTTTATTTTCATTTGTTCTGGAACCTCTTCATTTAATATAAATTGACCGGTGGGATAGATTATACGAAGATCAGTCGCAAATAAAAGGCCCTGGAAGACTGTATTCTTCCGGAATTCTTCTTTCTTTTTTCCCGTTGGAAACAATAAAATAATAATCCGTTACCGGTTCGGCCAAAGAATAATCACAGGTAAACCTTACCGACTTCATATAATTGGCCTCCGCACCCGTTGACATAGCAAAGTGCTTCCCGTTTATGACCGCTTCCACTTTAGTCGCAGGCAGCTCATTAGCATCAAAATAATAGCCGTAGAACTTCACAATTTCCCCTTTTTTGCCGTTATTCCTGTCAACATCCCCGGCCATAAAGTAAGGCGGCTGGGCCTGGTCAGCTTTGAACTCAAAATATTTCGCGATAGAACGGACGATCAACTCACCGTCCTGCATTATATCCTCATTCCGTCTGAAAAAAGGTTTTTCCGTTTTTAAATACTCTGCGGTCAGAACAAATGAACTTTCCCCCTGGAAGGTAATGGCGTTCGGAAAAACATTCAGAAAACTATTACCCATAAACCCTTTATTGGCTTTACCGAACTCCGCTGTAGTTCTCCACGGAAGATTCGCCTTCAAAAGCTTCAATAACTTTTTAGAGTTTTGCCTGTTTTCCTTTGCAAAGTCGCCCTGGTGGAAGCTGGGAAGGCTATAGTCAGAATGATTGGTCAGGAGTATATCTATTTCTTCGCCTTTACCTTTAATTTTGTTCCAGAAGTCTTTCATTAACCTAACTTCATTATAGACGGATTCTTCTCCCCACTGGTCGGGAAAATGAACATAGCCGGTACCCTTCGGGTCAAGAGGGTAATTTGTAGTTCCCATAGCCACCCCGTCAGCCGAAAGCAGCGGGAATATATAGAAAACAGTGTTCTTAATAATCTCTTTCGAATCCGTATCCCCCGACAAGAGAAATTTAATCATACCTTCCGCAACCCAGGAACCCCCGGCCTCGTAGGAATCTTCCCTACCCACTATAAGCACCTTCTTTTTAGCCGTATCCTGAACGCTTTTATCGGTAATCCTGAAATAAGTTATCGGCAGCTTCTTGAATTTTGAATTACCAATGCTGTCAATCGTAACTCTCGGGTCTGCTTTCAGTTTTTCCGCCAGATTTGCCAGGGTTGTATTTGTCCAAGGCGGGAAATATGAAACCAGGGCCTCATCCTCCCTGAAAACATGGGAAAAGGATTGAAGCAGATTTCCTTTATAAGTCGTGCCGGAAAGTGTTGACGGGTCTTTCGGTGCAAAAATGGTATTTTTTACGATCTCGTAACCCTTGCCGTCATAGGTAACCATAGCCGTGTCTTTGCATGACCATATGCTGGCCAAGTCCTGAAAGCGGTCCTTCTTCCATTCAAATACAAAATTGACTTTTTTATTCTTCACGCCCTTTAGCTTAAAAGAATACCAGGTATTTTTATCACCGCTGAGAGGCCCGAAACTTATCGTATCCGGCTCAACAATACGGTAATCAACCGCCATTCCGTTTTCAAAATTTGCATCCAGGGAAATATTAGCGCGTAAATCCAGGAAGAATAACGGCGCAAAACAGAGGCACAAAACCACCATTATCGAGTCGCGCAGTATTCTCTTTATTCTCTTTATTTTCTTCATTAGCTAACTCCTTTTTTTGTTTTTTGCTTTACAGTTTAGGGAAACAGCTTTTCTTCCGCCAGTTTACAGATTATGTGCAGGACTGCCGCATGAGCTTCCTGGATATGCCAGGTCACACGGCTCGGGATCTTTATTGCGACAGAAACAAGTTTATCGGACTTTGCAGGTTTTTGACCGGTAAAAGCCGCGGTGAAACAGCCTTTTTTTTCCGCAACTTTAAGGCCTTCAAGGACATTTGCAGAATTACCGCTTGTGCTTATACCTATGACCACATCCTCTTTATTTGCAAAAGCTTCCACCTGTTTTGAAAATACATATTTAAAGCCAAAATCATTGGAAGCGGCGGTTACCGAGGAACTATTGGCCGCCAGCGCCAGCGCCGGCAAGGCCCGCCTATTTTTAACAAATCTTACCACAAACTCAGCCGCAAAGTGCTGGGCGTCGGCAGCCGAACCGCCGTTACCAAAAATTATTATCTTACCGCCCCGTAAATAACTTCTGTATATCGCTTCTATTACAACTTCTATTTTTCCTGAAAGTTTTTTTGTTACGGTTATGGTTCTTGCTGACTCCGTGAGTTCTTTCTCAATTTCTTTTTTCATTTACGCGCTCCTATCCTGTTATTTCAAAAAAATAACTTAAAGAACTTAAGTATCCCCTGTTTCCAGGGCGCCCGGTGCGAAATTCCGGAACTCTTTTGGAAATATTCCATATTGGCGACATACCATTTATAGTTCCGCAGCAGGGCGTCTTTGTTGGAAAACTCCGGCACAAAACCCAGGAGCTTTTCGGCTTTTTCTATTGAAACAAATGAATCTTTTGAAGCGGTTTCATAGACCCATTTATAAAGAGGTGAAAGCCGCAGAAGTTCAAGCGCCCTCAGGGTCATAATGACCGGCCAGGCCGGAAAGCCTTTTATTTTTTTCCCGAAACCGGCGTAGTCCAGAACTGCCTGATAATCCTCTTTCATCGTGGTAAATTCCTTTGCGCCTATATTGAAAGTATCGTTAACTGTCTTTTCGTCCTTTGTCGCGGCAAGATAGATAGCCCCGCAAAGGTCCTCCACATCCAGGAATTGATACCGGTTATTGCCGCTGCCTATCATCGGAAAACCTCTCCCGCTTTTTGCCCAGTCATAGAACAGGGCAAAAACTCCCAGGCGTTCCGGGCCGATAAAAGATTTTGGCCTGAGCACCGGTACTATCATGCCTTTTTTTCTGTATTCCAGACAGACCTCTTCAGCCATTATTTTGGCTTTACCATAAGGCCCGACCCCGTCCAGAAGGTCGGTTTCCAGGAGCGGGTGATGGTCCGGAATACCGTAGACCGCCGTTGAAGATATATGTATGACTCTTTTAACTTTTTTATTAAAAGCCGCGTCAAGAACATTTTTTGTTCCGTCTATATCCGTTGAAAAAATATCCTCTTCTTTGTATAAAGGAAGCGCCGCCGCGGCATGGACCACGATATCAATATTTTCCATGGCCTTTTCAAGAGCGGCTTTATCCCTGATGTCCCCTTTTATTACCGTTACCTTAGCTAAAACATCGGCATAGGTAAACTCCGCAAGATCATAAGATACCACTCCGTGTCCCCTGCCAAGCAGGTAACGGATCAGGTTAATGCCGAGAAAACCTGCCCCGCCGGTAACAAAGTAACGTTGGCTCATTACGGCTCCTTTCACCGGTACATTAAACGCGTTTTTTTAGCTGAAAGAAATTGAAGACTGTGCAAGTCTATAAAGTCTTAAAGTTCACAAGGTCCATAAAGTCTAAAAGCAAGAAATCTTTTCCGGTCTTGCGACCTTTGACCTTATTAACTTTAGGACCTTCAGACCGTCCTTAAAGGTACAGGCCGTCTTTCAGATAACCGGCATAATCCTTCACCGCTTCGTTCAGGCCGGAAAACTCTTTCTTGTAACCCGCAGCCCTGAGTTTCGAGATATCCGCAAGCGTAAAATATTGATATTTATTCTTCAAAACTTCCGGCATTTCAATATAAGTTATTTCCGGTTTGAGCCCGGCCGCGGCAAACATGGCTTTTGCAAGCTCATTCCAGCTTTCAGCCCTGCCCGTCCCGACATTATAGATACCGGCCAGCCGGGGGTGCTTAATAAAATACCAGACCACCTCGAGGACATCCTTGATGTAGACAAAATCCCTCTTTTGTTCCCCGTCCCCGTATTCTTTTTTGTAAGACTTAAAAAGTTTCATTCCTTTCCCCTGCAATATATCCGGATAGGCTTTAGCCACCAGGCTGCGCATATCGCCTTTGTGATACTCGTTAGGGCCAAAGACATTGAAGAATTTGAAGCCGGTGAATTTTTTGTCATAGCCGTTCTCTAAAAGCCAGAGATCAAATATTTGTTTTGAGTAGCCATAGGCGTTCAGCGGTTTAAGTTTGGGCGTTATTTTATTGTCGTCGGAATAGCCCTGCCTGCCGTCGCCGTAGGTAGCACCCGAAGAGGCATAGATGAAATGTGCTTTGTTTTTTAGAGCCCAAAGAGCCAGCTTTTGAGTATACCCGTAATTATTTTCCATAAGAAAGGAAACATCGGTTTCCGTGGTGGAAGAGCACGCGCCCATATGGAGGATCAGCTCGCATTTATGCTTTGCAAGATAGTCAAGAAGCGCGTCTTTATCAAGATACTCGGTAAAGCGCTTGCCAACCAGGTTTTTCCAGCCCTCGGACCTGCCAAGTTTATCGACTACAATAATATCATTTATACCTTCCGCGTTGAGCTTATGGATAAGACAACTGCCTATAAAACCTGCACCGCCCGTCACAACAACTTTCATGGTTTACCTCCGTTACAAAAAGCTTTTTAGTCGGGAACCACGGCATTAATTAAGACCGCGTTAATGGAACCGACAAAAGCCCTGCTCTTCATCATAAGAGGGATATGGGGCTCCTTCACGGAAACCCAGACCGTTACTTCCCCTTCCTGCTTAAAGATGCTTTCAAAATTCATAAACGGCCTTACGGCATACGCCTCGTAGCGGCCCAAAGGTATTCTTATTATTTCTTTTCTAAGAACACTCGCAGTCAGCTTGTTCATATTCCCGTCTGCATAGACAGGAATATCTATGTTGCGCCCGACCGCGAGTACGTGAGCCCGGAAAAAATAGAAAGCCGAGAGGATATCCTGGCAAAACTCAGAAATATTATACAGTTTTCCCCCTTCTTTGACCAGCCCGTTATTTTGATCGTAGTACTGGGTGGTTTCGCTCTCATAATTTCCTTCAATAAGTTTTTTGTAAAGCTTTCTGGTATAGAGCCCCTGAATATCAATAAAACTTTCGACCGTATCGTCCACCCTGTAGACCGCGGCCAGCACCGGAACTACCCGGGCGTTTGAGACCAGGCGGTAGGCCGGCTGGCCCTCTATTTTCACTTTTTCTTTTATTTCAAAGGTTGCCGTCGCGGCGGTAATACCGAGATATTGGACCGCAAACTCAAATTTTTCGCCCAGCCCGAATTCTTTGTAATTGAATTTCCTACTTTTTATCCCGGGCAAAACAGTTTCTTTTTTAGCTTCTTTTACTTTAATATTTCCTGCTGCAGCAGCTTTGCCTTTTTCTGCCGCGGCCGGATGTAAAGCTTCCGTAACCTCAGGAATTGCAAATGAAAAGCTCTCCGCCGTAACCTCCCGCATCGGGACAAGCTCTTCTTTCTGCTCCTGTTCCTTATTATCCACAACCGTGTACTTGCCTTTTGTCACGCAGCCATACAAAGTTACAAGCATAAGGCCGGCACTCAGAGCGGCTAGCGCAGCTTTTCTCATAAAAACAGTCCGACCTTCTTGAGTACCCCGGCGGTGGATATAGTATCCATGCAGTCATAATACTCACAGCGGTTTCCTGTGCATTTTTCGCACTTTCTATTATTTGGTTTTAAGATTACCGCCCTGTTCCCCCGGGGGCCCCACCGTTTCTCGCTCAAAACATAGACCGGTGAAAAAAATGATATTGTCGGAGTCCCCACCGCTGCCGCCGTGTGCATGGTCCCCGTATTTTTACTTATCAGTACGGCTGACTTTTCCAGGACGGCTCCCAGTCGGCGGATATCCGTAAAGCCGCCTAAAACCGCGGGGTGTCTTTTTAATTTGGAAAGGATCTCGCCGGTAAGCTCCTTTTCTCCTTTTCCTTCTATTAAAAGCACGTTCACCTTAAGCCGCTGCAAACACTCCACAAGCTCCGCGTACCTGGCGGGGCTCCAGTTATGCCCGGAACCGGAAGCACCGCCGGGGTGGACCGCGACCACTTTACCGGAAAGTTTTTTTGATTTAAAGAAATTTGACGCAAATTTTTTTTCTTTTGGGTCAAGCCACAATTTTATTTTCTTGTCTTTCAGCGGGACCTTTAAGGGCGCCAAATAATCAAGATTATATTCAAGTTCATGCTTTTCCACGCGGCTTCTGTGGATATTAAGCTTTTTATTATAAAGAAAGGAATACCACCTGGCGGCTGGACCCACTCGCACTCTGATCCCGGCAAGAAAAGCAGCCAGGGAAACTTTAAAGCGCGGGAATATATGTAGAACGGTGTCGAACTTTGCGCGGCGCATTTCTGCGGCCAGAGTGAAAAGCCCGGCAAGACCGGCATGCCGGCCTTTGGGTTCATAGACAATAAATTCGTCAAGATAAGGGTTATTTTGAAGCACTTTACGGCTGTATTCCGCGCCTAAAAAAGTAATATGCGCCTTTTTATCAGCCATGCGCAGATTGGTGATGACCGGAAGAGTGAGAATTACATCTCCAATACGGTCGGTCCGGCAAATAAGTATTTTGCTGTAAGAACCTGTCATAAGTGAATTATACCATACGAATAAAGCAACTGTACAGTTTAGGGTTTAGCGCACAAGCTTTTATTATGACCCAAACAGGCGGAAGGATCTATTACAATAATACTAATTGTTTCCGGACGAATTGAAGGCAACCAGCTTTTCCCAAAGGATATTTCCTGAGTTATCACAATATTCCACACTAAACTCTCTTGTAAACTTATTTATGACTTTAGCGTATTCTTTTGTAAAATCTTCATTCTTATTTTTTGCTTTATAGCCCAAAGGTTCTATTATATCTATATAAAGGTTCTCATCTCCGGAAATAAATGTCCAAAACATCTGGCCACATAGCTTCTGATAGTCGCCTTTATTTGATTTATGATCAATGCCGTAGCAACATCCATTTACCGCAATAATACCTGCCCCTGCTATTCGCTTAGCTTGTTTAAAATTATCCTTCATTCTCTTTATCTGCTGACTATTACCCCAGTTGGGACCTGATTTTATTGAGACAATATATTTGGAACTATCTTTAATAAATTCTAAATCTATGCCTTCTGTTGTTGATTTGCTTCCTCCATATACCCGTTGGCAAATAAAGACAGCCAACTTTTCCAATACACCGCCAAAAACAGCTTCTTCTTGAGAAGACAAATATGCATCAAGAATTGTTTTCACCAAATCTTGCGCCGTTGAAACATTTTTTGCTTTGAAAAGATACGGATTTTTTCTTTTCAGAACATCTTTCAAACGCAATTCAAGCAGTCTATCAAGCCGTTTTTGATGAAACTCTTCTACTTGCGGTTCGACGAATTTTGTTATGGCCTTTTTTAATTTTACGTTCATATTTTCCCCTTTTTTCAAAAAGAACAAATTGATCCTCTTTAACGCTTTCTTTCGCTATTTTTACATACTCTGGGAGTATTTCAATTCCAACAGAACTTCTTTTCAACTCTTTTGCCACTTCACAAGTCGTTCCGGAACCAAGAAACGGATCCAGGACAATGTCACCTTCTTTTGTAAAGAGCCTAATAAACCATTCCGGCAGCATCCTGGGAAACGTTGCACTATGGCTTTTGTTGGACGTTTCTGTTGCTAAATGCAAAACATTTGAAGGATAAGCCATTGTTCTTCCGACCCAATTTGAAATATTTTTTCCAAAACCACTGCCTACTTTAGAATTAAATCTAACTATGTCATTTTTTCCAAGAGTTTTAAGCCTTGTTTTTGCCCAATCACCCATTGGCACCATTACATTATCTTGATACATATTGAAATTTTTAGACTTATTAAATTGAAGGCACCTTTCCCAAGCATCTCTAAATCTATTAGGCCACTTACCAGGATGACAATTTTTTTTATGCCAAATAAATTCTTCTGTCCAACGCCATCCTTGTTTTCGCATTTCCATGATCAGTTCAATTACATAAGTATGCCTTTCTCCTTCGTCAACTTTTTCTTTGATATTTAAAATAAAGGTACCGGAGGGTTTTAATACTCTTAAGAACTCTTTTGATCTTTGCAAAAACCATTCAACATATTTTTCCGGCTTTACTCCTCCATACGTTTTCGCCCGGCTATCCGCATATGGAGGGGATGTAATAATTAAATCAAAATAATTATCAGGATAATGATTCAGTATTTCCAAACAATCACCCGTTTCTATTTTTGTTTGTATTTTTTCCATTTAAACCGCACCCCTAAGATTCCGATGAATAATCAAATAATTACTTTTCTTAGTATAACTTAAAAAACAGGTTTCAGCAATAGTCAATAACTAAGAAATATTCCTTAACTTTTCTCGACGATTTACACCGCTCATTATTTCAGCTGATTTCTCTATTGTAATAGCATGTGGTCTATTTTCCGCTTCCTGAATTTATGCAACGAAACTATTTTACTTTTAATTGATAATTCAAGCTTTTTTTGGTAAAATGGTAGTTCTCGTGGCGGTGTAGCTCAGTTGGTAGAGCACGGGAATCATAATCCCATGGTCGGGGGTTCAAGTCCCTCCGCCGCCACCAAAAAAAAGATAGTCTCTAAAGTCCGTAAAGTCGAAGGTCTTTCAAGGGAGGTTATTTCTTTTTAGCTTTAGACCTTATAGACCTTATAGACTTTATGGACTTTACAAACCTTAGACTTTCTTTTGATAGACTTTTATGGACGGGTTATATGATTCTATCCATCGGCCTCAATAATGCCTATCAGAAAGTACTTATTTTCGATACTTTTTCCGAAGGCAAAGTACTTCGCGCAAAAGCGTCCTGTGTATCTGCAAGCGGGAAAGGGCTGAATACGGCGCGGGCGCTAAAGACCCTGGGAAGCAATCCGGTAGCTACGGGTTTTGTCGGAGGCACGAACGGCGGCCTCATCCTGGAAGAACTCAAAAGAGAGTCAGTCCATTCCGACTTTGTTTGGACTGAGACAAATACACGGCTTTGTCTGACCGTTGTTAATAGAAAGAACAACAGTTTTACTGAACTTATAGAACCTTCGGGAAAAATAAGACCCTCCGAAAATGTCCTGCTAAAGAAAAAACTTTCCAAACTCTTTAAGCGGTCCAAACTTGCAACTATTTCAGGAACTATGCCTCCGGGCGTTCCGGAAAATATGTACCGGTGGATGATAAAAGAAGCCGCCAAGAGCGGGACCCGCGTCCTGGCAGATATAAGCAAAGAACCGATGTTCAAGGCAGTGCCGGCAAAGCCCTACCTTATCAAGATGAACCGCGACGAATTTGTAGATACCTTCAGAAACCACAACATAGAAGATCAGATATACAAACTCTTTAAGAAAGGCATCAGCTGGGTCGTTATAACCGACGGCAAGAAAAAGTTCCTGGCCGGTGTTTCGGGAAAGCTCTTCCTGGTCACTCCGCCAAAAATAAAGGCGGTAAACGGCGTGGGGTCCGGCGATGCAATGCTGGCCGGCCTGGCCTACGGCATAGATAATGGACTTGAACCGCAAGAAACCCTGAAGCTCGCTTCCGCGGCAGGAGCGGCAAGCGCGTTGACCATCAGGCCCGGAGAATTCTCGGTAACAGAGCTGCGAAAGCTTGTAAAAAAAGTGCGCGTCCGGCTGTTGTAAGGACAGTGGAAAAAGTGAACAAAGGATTTTGTAGCTGTAAGCTTTAGTTTGCGCGGCACGGGCTAAAGCCTGCGGCTAACTTTTTTTACGGCCTTTTTTTCCATACGGTATAGTAAATATTGTGCTGAAAGTGGTAATAGCAAGAAGATCACAAACAAGTCGTTTGATATATTAAAAAAACCGCTACAATACAGGAAAAACGAACCAAAATACATAAAGTATATTCCTATTAACTTCCAATCACGAGCAAGATAGCGCATCCTAAGCAGAATAAAAACAGCGGCTAATACTGCCGAGATTGTCAGCTCATTGATAATTTGTTTTGGAAGTGCATGAGAATATAGTTTCAATGTATATGTCAAAAGAAAAATCACAGACAGTACAAGGAGAGTGTAAAAATGGTACTTGCTGGTCAATCTCGCCAGCCTGAGCTTAGGATCTTCCGGTATAAATGCTATAAAACATATATTGACACCCATACCAATACCCGCACAGACGCCCCAGCTGAAGTCTTTATTGTTAAGCCCAATAAAACATGTTACTATCGTAATCAAAATAACAGTTGACGTTATCCCTTTGTAGTAATCCGTTATTGGACTTAATGTTTCTTTAATCTTCTTTGGCATTTGGCCCTCTCAAGTTTTGAGTGATTCTATTATAACAAGGAACAAAGCAGAGTAAAAGACAAAAGAATTTTCGTCATTCCGTGAGAGTGTCCCCGTGTGTCAGTAGCTAGTAGTAACGATTGCTAATTGTTTATTAACGATGATTTTTTCTCTTTTTATCAGTTATAAGTTATTAGTAATTCCACTGAGACCGCCGCACTTTTGGGTTAATGTTTTTTTCATTGGCCATTGGATGCGGGCTATGCGGGCTCCGCACATTCTTCCGTAAAACAAAATAAGAGTTCCGCTGTTGATCGGGATTATTCCTTTTGAATAGCCTTTCTTGTTCATGTCCCTAAGCGCCCTTAAAAGTAAGATCCTACCGATACCTTTTCCGGACCTGAATTCTTCCATTACGCCTATCGGGCCAAAGCACTCTAATCTTGTAGTATCGAAAGCGGAAAAACCTATTATTTTATTTTCTTTTCTGCAGATCTCCACGTCAGGAGGGTCTATTTTCATTGCATTTGAAAGCTCTATTTTCCATATCTTGCCATAATTTTTCTCCACCAGTTCCGTTAACTCGCAAAAATCATCCTTTTTTGCTCTGCTGAACTTGTATCCGTCTTTTAATAATATTTTTTCTTTGGCCGTATCGAATATCAAGCTGTTCTTAAGATCGACTTCCAGTTCCAGTGTTTCTCCTTCTCTCTCGTACCCGCTGCTTTTTAGCAGCATATATGCTTCAGTATACCTGGGATCGACCCCTGAATAAAAATAACTGCCGGGAGCATATGCAACTAGTATTTCTTTTACCCCTTTTTTCTTAAAAGCATCTTCCACAGTTTTTAAAAGCAAGGCCGCGATGCCCTTTCTGCGGTATTTGCCATCCACACATAGCATTTTAATATAACCTTTGCTGCCGTCAATTGCGCTTAGTATCAATCCGGCTATTCTTTTACCGGTCATGGCGATCCTATCATCTTCATTCTTAAAATCCAAATGATTCGTTAAAATATGCTCAAAACTATTCCGCTTAAAATTATCATATTCAAGATTCTTGTTAAGGAATTTCCTGATTTCTTCGGTCGATACCGAATCTATGCTTTTATATAGTAATTTCACAACTATTGTCCTCCTCTTTTCTGCACGCTGCGGTATATAATATTAACAGCAGGAAAGGAATATCTCAAGTTATATTATAAACTTTCTGCTATTGATCATAATCTATAATGCATTTCAATTGTCTTATTGAACTGTAGGGAACTGTACACTGTAAACTTCTCATGCCTTATGCTATAATTTAATTATGAAAGCCCTTAATATTATCAGGTACATATTCCTTACTCTCCGGCCGAAGCAATGGACCAAAAACCTGCTCATTTTCGCGGCGCTTATATTCTCGCAGAACCTCACACACGGCTATTTTGATACGGCAGTAATTCTCGGGTTCATAATTTTCTGCATTATCTCCGGAAGTGTATATACGTTAAACGATCTTGTGGATGTTAAAAAGGACAGGCTGCATCCCAAAAAAGCTAAAAGACCGATCGCCTCCGGACAACTTCCGATACCTTACGCAATTCTTTCATTCTTTTTCTTTTCAATTTCCGGGATAATAGCGGCTTTTCAGCTTGAAGAGAACTTCGGCTGGGTTGTCATCATCTATTTTGTATTCCAGATTCTCTATACTTTTATAGTAAAGAATATAGTAATACTTGATATTTTCGTTATCGCTATCGGCTTTGTCCTGCGGGTCGTAGCAGGCGCCGCAATAATCACCGTGCCTATATCCAACTGGCTTCTGGTCTGTACTCTTTTCCTCTCATTGTTTCTGGCCCTGGGTAAACGCAGGTTTGAACTTATTAAGATGGATAAAAAAGCAGCTGAAACAAGAGCGGCGCTTAAAGAATATAATGTTCAACTGCTCGACCAGATGATCACGGTCGTAACTTCCGCAACAGTCGTGGCTTATTCTATTTATACGCTTTCGCCGGAGACCATAACAAAGTTCGGGACCAAGAACCTTATGTACACTATTCCTTTCGTGCTTTACGGAGTTTTCAGGTACCTTTATCTGATCTACCAGAAAGAGACCGGGGGCTATCCCGAAGAGATACTTGTTTCGGATATACCGCTGATAATAGGCATCCTGCTCTACGCTTTTGCGGTTTGGTTCATAATATATTAAGAAAGTTCACTTACGGTCATAAGGCCGCGCGTTACCGGCAGCCGGTATAAAAAGAAAGTCTATAAGGCCTGTAAAGTCCACAAAGTTCGTAAGGTCTAAACTCTCGAAATTCAAAAAACGCCGGGTCCCCGCGTTCGCTAGGATGACAAAGATGAAAGATTTTAAATTAGTATCGGAGTATACACCCAAGGGTGATCAACTAATAAAAAATGCGGAACAGAAGGACGGACGGTCAGAGGGTCAGCAAAAACAAAAACTACAAGGGTCAAAATGAAGGGATTCAAATTAGTTTCTGAATACACACCTAAAGGTGACCAGCCACAAGCTATCAAAGAATTAGTTCAAGGTTTGCAGAACGATAAAAAGCACCAGACCCTCCTTGGCGTTACCGGCTCGGGAAAGACCTTTACTGTCGCGAATGTCATTGAAAAAGTAAATAAACCCGCGATAATTATTTCGCATAATAAGACCCTTGCCGCCCAGCTTTACGGTGAGTTCAAATCTTTTTTTCCGGAAAACGCCGTCGAATACTTTGTCAGTTACTACGACTACTACCAGCCCGAGGCCTATATTGCCCAGACCGATACCTACATCGAGAAGGATTCTTCAATTAACGATGAAATAGATAAACTAAGGCACTCGGCCACCTCTGCCCTGCTCACGAGAAGGGATGTCATTGTCGTAGCCAGTGTTTCCTGCATCTACGGTATCGGCTCTCCCGATACCTATAATAAGATGCAGGCGGTATTGAACAAAGGCAGGAATTTCGGTATGGATACTCTGCTTAAAAAACTTGTAGAGATACAGTACCTGAGAAACGACACGGACTTTTACCGCGGCAGGTTCAGATTGCGCGGGGACACGCTGGATATTTTCCCCTCCGCCTCTGACACTGCAATAAGAGTGGAGTTTGACGGCGATACCATCGAAAAAATAACAGAAATAGAGGCCTTCTCCGGTAAAGCGCTGAGACAGATGGAGACGGCGGTTATCTTTCCCGCGGCGCACTGGGTGACCCCTCCGGAAGAATTGAAAAAAGCAGCACTGACCATTGAGGCAGAACTTGAAGAACGCCTCAAGTTCTACAAAGACGCGGGGAAAATACTGGAAATGCAGAGATTGGAACAGCGTACGAGGCATGATATTGAAATGCTTTTGGAGATCGGCACCTGTAAAGGCGTGGAAAACTATTCCCGGCACCTGGACGGCAGAAAACCGGGCGAGCCGCCCTTTACCCTGATAGATTACCTGCCAAAAGACGGTTTGCTCGTGGTTGACGAAAGCCACATCACCCTCCCGCAGGTAAGGGGAATGTTCGAGGGTGACAAAGCAAGAAAAACCACCCTGGTGGATTACGGTTTCCGCCTCCCCTCAGCTCTGGACAACAGGCCCCTTTACTTTAAGGAGTTTGAAGCAAGAACACCCCAGATGATATATGTTTCCGCCACGCCGGCTGATTTTGAGGTAAAAGAATCGGGCGGTAAAGTTATAGAACAGGTTATACGCCCTACGGGACTTATGGACCCGGAGGTAATAATGAAACCCGCTGCAGGGCAGGTTGACGACCTTATCGGTGAAATAAGGAAAGTTGTTGAAAAAAAAGGCCGGGTACTGGTAACCACGCTCACAAAAAAATCCTCCGAAGATCTTTCCGAATACCTGAAAGATATAGATATACGGGCAAAATACCTGCATTCAGATATTGAGACGATAGAGCGGGTGAAGATACTGCAGGGGCTCCGGATCGGGGATTTTGACGTGCTTATAGGTATCAATCTGCTCCGCGAAGGTTTGGACCTTCCCGAGGTGGCGCTGGTTGCCATACTGGACGCGGACAAGGAAGGCTTCCTGCGTTCCAAAACCTCCCTGGTCCAAACTATTGGAAGAGCCGCCCGGAATGTCGAAGGCAGGGTAATAATGTACGCGGATAAAATGACAAAATCCCTGAAATTCGCGATAGATGAAACTAACAGGCGCAGAGCTATTCAAGGGGAATACAACAGAAAAAACGGAATTACACCCGAGACCATAAAGAAACAGATCAGGAATATTCTTGAGAGCATTTATGAGGCAGACTACTATACCGTGCCCGTCGCGGCAGAAGGGGACGGAAAATACGTAAGTTCTGACGAAATGCCAAAACTGATATCCGATATGGAAGAAGAGATGCATGCTTACGCAATAAAAATGCAATTCGAAAAAGCCGCGGCCGTACGCGACAAGATAAAAATGCTGAAAAGCCAGATAAACAAAATGAAAGAAGGCGGTTTTATAGCGCTCTCAATAGATGACGGCTTAAGCACGGTGCAGAGGAAAAACAGGCAAAGAAGAATAGGTTCACAGAAAGCAAAAAGATTCAAACGCTAGCAATAAATGCCCACCTTTGGCTCTCTTTTTGAACTTTAGACCTTACAGACCTTATGGACCTTAAGGACTTCTATGGCCTGGGATGGTATTTTTTGTGGACTTCCCTTAATCTGGAGCGGTCAATATGCGTATAGATCTGGGTCGTTGAAATACTCGAATGCCCCAGCATCTCCTGGACACTTCTAAGATCAGCGCCATGGGTAAGCAGATGCGTGGCAAATGAATGCCTTATCGTATGCGGCGTGATCTCTTTTCTAAGCCCGGCCTCTGCCACCCGCCTGGTTATTATTTTCCAGAGCCAGACCCTGCTGAATTTTTTTCCTTTTTTATTCAGGAATAATTCCCCCGAAGCAGTTTCTGTTTTTTCAAGTATTAGCCTGCGGGTTTTGTCAATATACTCATCCACCCAATCCGCGGCAACCTTCCCCACAGGAATTATTCTTTCTTTGCTTCCTTTACCCATACAGCGGATATATTGCGCCACCGTGTCATAATCATGTATTTTTAGATTTACCACTTCGGAAATACGCATTCCGGTGGCATACATTATTTCAAGTATCGCCCGGTCCCGCAGGCCCTCGAGGGTCAGCGTAGTTATTCCTTCAAGCAGGCCGGTCATTTCGGCTTCCGAAAGCACATCCGGAAGTTTCTTATTAAGTCTCGGAGCTTCCAGCTCAGAAGCCGGGTTATGCTTTATATTTTTTTCAAGGGAAAGAAATTTAAAGAAGGTTTTTATCGCAGAAAGTTTTCTCGCGGAGGAACTCGGGTCATATTTTATTTTCATTTCAAAGAGATAATCAATAACATCGTGTTTTCCGATAACGGCGGCATCATTTATGCCTTTTTTTTCCACAAAATCCAGAAATTGATTAATGTCATTCCGGTAGGAAGTTACCGTGCTTGCCGGATAGCGCCGTTCGGTGGAGAGATACATTAAGAATTCGGGCACAAGCTCGCGCATTAAGATCTCCAGTACTTAAATTTCCCTAAACCCGCATAAGGCACCGTAATTAGCAGCACTTTATTTTATTGTAAAGCCTTTGAATTCGTGCGTCGCGTTTTCCCACTCAATTTTTTTATCCCTGATATTGCGGCCAAAGTATTCCGTGATCTTTCGCAGAAATTCCACAAGATTTTCCTCTTCTCCCTCCGCGACAAGTTCGACCCTGCGGTCCAAAAGGTTTTCAACGGTCCCGGAAATATTGCCCAGAGCTTCCGCGATATCCCTGCAGGTAAAACGGAAACCTACGCCCTGAACAGCACCGGAAAATAAAACATGTATTCTCTTCATGCACTTTTCTCCGGATATTTTTTCAGCTTCACCGGCGCAAACCTTGAAGAAAAGGATTGTTTCTCCTTTCTTCACCGATAGTTGTTTCTTCTCCGTGTCCCGGATGCACCCGCGTATCATCCTCAAGTTCCATCAGTTTTGCAAGCGAGCTCAGCATGTCCCTTTGATCCGCTTTAGGGAAATCGGTCCTTCCGATTGAGCCGTTAAAGAGTGTGTCCCCGGAAAAAAGATGTTTTCCCGATAACAGGCAAATGCCTCCCGGAGTGTGCCCGGGGGTATTAATTACTTTGAATTCCAGGCCTTTTACTTTAATAATATCCCCTTCAGAAACGTATTTATCCGCGGCGGCTTTTACTGTTCCGTCCCCAAAAAAGGCAGAACCGTTAACCGCAGGGTTCTCCGCGAAAAAAACGTCTTTTTTATTGATTATGAAATCCGCACCCGTTCTTTTTTTTAATTCATTGACCGCTCCCAGATGGTCATAATGCCCGTGAGTGGCTATAATATGCTTGATACTTATTTTAGATTTTTCGGCAGCCTCCAGGATCCTGTCCGCTTCTTCCCCCGGATCAATGACCACCCCTTCCAGTGTTTCCGGATCAGCCGCGATAAAACAATTGGTGTCTATTTCTCCTACTATAATCTGCTTTATTAAAAGGTCTTTCATTTTACTCCTTCAAGCAATTTGACTTTCAGCTTAAAATAGGCCTCTGCGGCTTTCATCCCGGAATTTTCAGAGACGGCAGCCCTGCTTTTAAGAAGTTCAATAACCCCTCTTTTTGAAGTTAAAAGGCCGCTTTCCGTTTTCCTGTTGTTTTGCTGCAGCACCCTGTTGTAAAATCCTGAAGCCATTCCGGGTCTCCCCGCTTTTTCAGCGGCACGGCCCGCGCCGATCAACGCTTCCGCATAACCGGGGCTCATTTCCAGAGCTTTCTGAAATACATTTAGGGAGTCAGGCAGGAAACTATCCATATAAAATTCTCCCTGGGAGGTAAGCGCAAAAAGGTAATGGTCCACGGCAAGTTTTTCCCTCTCATAAACAGGAGAACCCGCCCGCCCGGCCAGCCGTCTCAAACCTTCATAATTTTTCCAGAGCTTATCGGTATTTTCTTTGTCATAAAATACTTCCGTATTTTTCTTCTGGGGTATATAGACCATCCCCGCAGGTACCAGTTCAAACTCCTTCCAGAGCAGGCTTTCGTAGGGAAAGTAACTTAAATATATTTTTTGCTTGTCAAAATTATTCTTAATTGTCGCCTCAAGATCGATCCTGTAACCGGGAATAATATCCAGTCTTTTATCATAACCCTCCGCATACTGCAGGTACCAGAGTGAAAAAAGCGGCATATCGCCGTTCACCAGTACAAGCGAACCTTTATCCACGGACCGTAGAATATTCCTGCCAAAGTTGTAGTCAGTATCATAATGGCTCAGATCGGCAGCAGGCTGGTTCGATACTACCAGGTAAAAGATCAATATACTGAGCAGGGCAAAGATGTAACGCCGGTAGCGGCCCGACCATTTGACAAGTTGAAAGGCCCCCGCGCCGATAGCAACAGTAAAAACCACAAAAGATGCGAAGTAATAAGTTGAAATATTCTGCGGATCCAGAATATTATAGTTGACAAAGATCAGAATATTTGAAGCTATGACCAATATAAGAAAAATGAACAGTTTTCTGCTGATCTTGAATATGGCGTAAAAGCCAAAAAGGCCTAATAGAAAGCCCGCAAGCGTAAACTCATTAACGAAATTCCTGACCAGGTGTACATAGAGCCTGGCGGGCAATGCGACCGGAGCCGCGGAAAACATGGCGTAACGGTAATCCTTCGCCGAAATATGAGCGAGGACCTTCTCCAGGGATACGGGATGGCCCCAATTCAAAACCGGATCAGCGGAAGCTCTGATAGGAATATACGCGTATAGAAAAAGCGGGAGCAAAAAAAGCAGGAACGGTTTCCAACAGTTTTTAACTTCATATTTCTCTGACCAAAATAAAAATAGTACCGGCAAAACAAAGACTATTAATGAAATATGATGGGTAAGCCCGAGGCCCAGAAAAAAAGCGGCAAAGAGAAGTATTTGGGCTTTCTCCTTCATTCTTGTAGAAAGCCAGATCAGAAGTGCCGCGAAAAAAGCGTAAAGGGTATATTTTTCTCCAAACTCGGCATAGGTCCAAAATGTTGAGGAGAAAGCCAGAAAAAAAGCCGCGAGCCAGGCTATTTTACCTGACCCCGTAATTTTTCTTACAGAAAGAAAAACAAACAATACAGCCAGAGCCGCAAAAAACGCCGACATTAGATTTACCCGGTAGGCAATGCAGTTAAAAGGTATATATGTAAATATTTTCCCTAACAGCATATATAACGGAAACCCGGAAGGGTGGGAAATTCCAAGCAGGTACGCCGAGGTAACCATATCTCCGGAATCCCGGAACCCGATAGAAGGAGCCAGCGTCAGGAGATACACGGCAAAAATAAATATTAATAAAACCGGAGCACTGAAGTTGTAATACGGCAACTTCAGCAAAACAGTTTTCTTATTTTTTTTTGCCATGGTTTATCCGTGCTCCCACCGGCCCGTAAAGCCGCCCTTATCGAGCGTTAATTACTCTTTTCTTCCGGTCAAATAAGTTCGTTAACCTGCTTAATTACATCCCGGGGATCTATTTTCCCGGCGCATCTAAAATGCCCTTTCGGGCAGCTCTTTCCCCCATGCAGGGAACAGGGTTTGCACGGGAGTTCGATATTTACGATCCTGTTTGTTTTAGCCCTGACAGCAAAACCAAATTTTGGCGTGGTAGCGCAAAATATTACCACTACAGGCGTCTTTACCGCCGTGGCAATATGAAACGGCGCCGAGTCATTGGTGACCAGCACCGAACATTCTTTTATCTTTAAAGCCATTTCTCTAAATGTTGTTTTACCTGAAAGGTCCGCCAGGTTTTGTTTATTTTTTACCAGGGCCATTATTTTTGAGTTTGTGTATGTATCCTTTTCATCCCCGAGCAGAATGACTTTAAAGGCCTTGCCCGCGTAATAGTCCGCCACTTCCGCGAATTTTTCCGCGGGCCATCTCTTGGTATTCTGTTTTCCGCCGGCATGGAGCCCTATGAGCGGAAAGGCCGCTTTGTTTTTAATTTCAGGCATTACTATTTCAGGAAGTTCCTCCTTGTAATTTACCCCTAACGGCTCAAGCGCCTTAAAGTAGTTTTCTATTACATTTTCTTCTTTTTTGTAAACTTCAGGAAGGAACGGGAACAAGCCCCGGGTAAACGCGTGCCCCACCATCCTTCTCCTTCTTAGCGCCGCCTTCCTGTATATTTTCGTTTCAATACCCGAGTAAGCCCGTATCAGAAAACTCCTGAGATTCGCATGCAGGTCAATAATAAGGTCATAGTTCCCGTAAAATCCCTCCGCTAATTTCGTGAAATTGACAAGTTTCAGTTCTTCCTTTGAAAGCCCGATCACCGCGGCCAAATTTGGATTTCCTTCCAGCACTTCGATATATTCCCTTTTCGTAAGAAAAGAGAGCTCCGCTTCGGGAAATTTTTTCTTTAACGGCGCAATTACCGAGGTCGCGAGAACGATGTCCCCCAGCGAAGAGAATCTTATTATCAATATTTTTTTAGGATCCAAGCAAACTCCTTTTTGAGCCATTAGAGACAGGCTTTTAGCCTTTTATATTTCTTTGCGTTCTTATCCGTGCACATCCCTTTCCTCATCTGTGCCATCTCACTACCCATCTGCGTCATCAGGCCGGTTTTCATCCGGCCTTGTTTTCCACCTGCGATGCACCCAAAACCAGTGGTCAGGATATTCTCTTACGTATCTTTCAAGCACCGCAGTCCAATTCTCAGTATTTTTCTTTACATCTGCTTCAAAATCCCCCGTGTCCACAAGGGGAAGTTCCGGTTCAAAATAAAGAGTTTGTGTATTGTCTTTTTCTCTTACAATATAAGACATTATTATCGGGGCTTTTGTTTTTAACGCGAATACAGCCGGGCCGCGGTTTGTTGAAGCCGGGCGGCCGAAAAAATCCACAAAGACGCCTTCCCCGTGAGCATCCTGGTCGGCAAGAAAGCCCACCATACCTTTATTTTTCAGGGTGCGCAATATTTCTTTAACGGCATTACCCGTAAATATTATTTTCATTCCCGCACCGGTCCTGTATTTTGTTATTATCCTGTCAGTAAAACGGTTGCTCTGCGGAAAAGCAATGACCGTGCAGCTGCCGTATTCCGTATACCTTGCTCCCATAAACTCCCAGTTGCCAAAATGCGAGACAATAACAACCGCACCTCTGCCTTTATTTAAGGCCGCTCTAAGATTTTCTTCTCCCCTGGCCTTGACTATTAATTTCAGTTTTTCCAGCGGAAGTTTTGGCAGGTAAAGAAATTCCGTAAAACTCCTTCCCATATTTTTATAAAGGCGCTTAATTATGCCCTTTAATTCTTCATCGCTTTTCCCGGGGAAGGCGGCCCGGAGATTATCATAAGCTATCTTTCTGTGTTTTTTATCAAACGTATATAATATCAGGCCGAAAAATTTACCGGCCTCCGAAGCCCTGCCGAAGGGAAAGCGCCTCAGACAGCTGCCCGCAAGGACCAGAAAAATATATTCAATTATGTGAGAAATTTTCCTCATAAAGTATTTAAACGCTCCTGAAGTTCTTTTTCTCCCTTAATAAAATCCAGTTCTATCCTTAAAGCCAGTATTTTACCGGCAAACCCGTTTTTATCCAGGAATTGAAGTTTGACCGCGTCTTTCTCGGTAGTAACTATGAGCTCTGAATCCGCTTTTTTTTCATTTATTTTTTTGAGATCTTTTTCCGTAAAGGCATGATGATCGGGAAAAGACAGCCGGTCTATACCGGCGGGATCAAGCTTCGAGACGACTTTCGTGAAATAGCCGGGATTACCTACCGCTGAAAGCGCCAATACTTTTTTCCCTTCCAGGCCGGAGAGCGGGACCTTTTCATTACGGTCAAATACATTGTAAAGTTCCGCGGGCTCATAAACGGCCTCTATTATCTTTGCGCGGGAGTTCCAGCGCTGTATTGTTTTTTTGAGAGCTTCTATATCTTCCGCATCATCAACTTTTGAAAGCACTATAAGGCCGGCCGCGGCGATATTCTTTACCGGTTCCCGCAGTATGCCTGCCGGAAGAAGTTTTCCGTTTCCGAAAGGATTGGAGGCGTCTATGACCAATATTTCCAGATCACGATATAAAGACCGTCTTCTCTGAAAACCGTCATCAAGGACGCAAACCTGCGCCTGATATTTTTCCACGGCATATTTTCCGCCGTCATATCTGTTGACCGCGGCAATGACCGGAACCCCTGTTTCTGCGGCAAGATATACAGCTTCATCCCCGCAGGCCCGGGGACTGCTGCCGGGTTTTACGTCAAGGAGCGCGGCCTTATTTTCCCGCTTATAGCCCCGGGTAAGTATGGCCGCTTTCTTTGTCGCGGAAAGGTATTTGACAATATATTCAACGACCGGAGTTTTGCCGGTGCCCCCCGCCGTAAGATTCCCCACGCTGATAACTTTACACGGCAGGCTCTTTAGTTTTATTATTCCCAGAGTATAAAGCGCTTCTTTTATTTTAAGCCCGGCCAGGTATAAAACTGAAATTATAGATCTCATTTATTCTCCTCCGCCGTAGAGCTTGGCGGATTTCACTGACACTCAACTTGTTTACTTCCGTCCATCTATATCCTGTATTTATGCGCTTCATCAAAGAGCGCCAGTACATTTTCTACCGGCGTACCGCTTTGAATACTGTGGCAGGGCCCGATTATCAGCCCGGTTCTGTCCTTAAACAAAATATCAATATTCTTTCTGGTCTCTTTCCTGACATCCTCAGGGGTCCCAAAGGGAAGGATATCCTGATTTTCAACGGTCCCATGAAAACAAATATTTTTTCCAAACCTTTCCTTAAGTACTTTAAGTTCCATACCCTCACACCTCCATTGGATCGGGTTAAGGATATTGATCCCCATTTCAATAAGATCCGGAATTATTTCAATGATACCGCCATCGTCATGATGAAATATCTGCAAGTTGTATTCTTTCGCAAGCGCTATTGCTTTCACATAATGAGGCCAGAAGAATTCTCTGATCATGTCAATACTCATTACCAGGCCCGACTGCTGTCCGAAATCATCGGTTATCTGGCAAATATCCATATTGCCTTTAAACTTTTCAAACATTTTCCTGTGTTGTTTTAAACGGTAATCCATGACCCTGTCAAGCACAGCATGCATAAAGTCCGGGTAGAGGGCAAGATTCAAAAGCGCAGTTTCAAACCCGAAGAGTATCCAGAGATCATAGAATGGCGCTATATAACCGCACGCAACGGCATGCTTCTTGAAAATATTTTTCAGGTCTTCCGCACTTTTTGTATAATCATAATCCAGAGGGTTTTCCCAGTTAAAATCCTTGAGCGCGGCGATATCGTTGACCCCTTTTAAGGGATAGATCTCCTGCTCGAGATAGGCGCCTCCGGTCGGAAGTACAATATCCCGGTAGTAGCTCCCCCAGATCCCCGCCTTAAGGCCGTCCCGGTCTTTTCTGTCCCGGCCCGTGTAGTTAATACCGCAGCTCTCAATACCGTCAATCCCCATTTTATCTTTAATAAGCCGGCGGTCTTTGGTGTTAAAATGATTTTCAAGGCCCTGCCAGATTTCCTCGGTGGCCCAGATGTCGGTAGGGACCCTATCAACGGGTTTATGTCCTATTGAGGAAAGAATTCTCTCCCTGCAATTCATTTTTTGCTCCTGATTTTTAGTTAACATAATATACCGTGAAAACCGGCATAATATCAAGGACATAAAATACCGGCATTTTAATAATTACGCTCAAATACAAACTTCTATTACTTATTTTATATTCTTGCGGGAGACAGCACCGGCGGGATCAAGTCAACAGCAGAAAAGCTCCTGCTACTCAGGTTTTTCCTTCATTTTTTTAACTTTTTCATAGACCGCAAAAACAAGATCCTTGAGGCCTTCGCCTTTCAGCGCGGATATCGGGTAGATCCTGCCTTTTCGTTTTCCTGCCAGGTATTTCTTAAGTTTTTCAAAATTTTTCTTTGCGTTAGGCATATCCATCTTGTTGGCTACAATTACCTGGGGTTTTTTCATAAGTTCTTTGCTGTAAGCAGCAAGTTCTCTGTTGATACTTTCATAATCTTTGACAGGGCTGCGGCCATGGGCAGAAATATCTATCATATGAATAAGCACCTTGGTACGCTCTATGTGGCGCAGGAATTCATCTCCGAGGCCCAGGCCTTCCGAGGCACCTTCTATTAATCCCGGGATATCCGCCCAGACAAAACTGGTAAATTCGTCTATTTTTACGACCCCCAAATTTGGAGAAAGCGTGGTAAACGGATAATTTGCTATCTTGGGATTTGCATTGCTTGTTTTAGAAAGAAGCGTTGATTTTCCGGCGTTTGGATAACCAATGATGCCTACATCCGCAATGGTCTTAAGTTCCAGCAGAAGATCCCTTGCTTCCCCTCTTGCCCCCTGTTCCGCTATCCTGGGAGCCTGAAAGGTGGAAGTCATATAGGAAGCATTGCCTCTGCCCCCTTTACCGCCTTTTGCCGCGATATATTTCTGCCCTTCTTTAAGAATATCCGTTAACAGCTCACCGGTATTGAAATCCCGGACAACCGTACCCAGGGGCACTTTTATTATGATATCCTTCGCGTTCCTGCCGTAGCAATTGCTTCCCAGCCCGTGCTCGCCATAATCCGATTTAAAATAGGGCCGGTACTTGAAATCAATAAGAGTAGCCATGCTATTGGTGCCGACCAGGATAATATCTCCGCCTTTGCCGCCGTTACCGCCGTCAGGTCCGCCGCGGGGTATATATTTCTCGCGCCGGAAACTTATGCATCCCCGCCCGCCGTCGCCCGCCTGCACGAATATTTTTACCTTATCTATGAACATGTGTGTATTTTAGCATAATTTGAGCGTTTATGAAATGATTGTTTTAGGCCCGGAGCTCCGGCTGATGGCCCGCCTTAGGGCGAGATCCTCTCCAAAGTTATTCTTTGGAGGAGACAGATGTGATGTGAGATGACACAGATGGATTCTGGTTAAGAATCTGTTTTGCCCGCAGGCAATAATTAGAGTTCAGCCAAGTTTAACTATTTCGCCCGGTTTGATATTTTTTAGTTTATTCTCGAATGTGAACCATAGCGTTTCAGCCGATCTATTTTCAAGGTGTTTCATCTCAACGGAGGCAGAGAGGCCATTCCAGGCTGTAACGTAATTATAGATCTCTATATTGGTCGCGTACCATATTCCGGGGTTTTTTCCGGTAAGTTTTGCAAAATCTTCAATGCGCTCCCAGCTATTTTCCCTGGCAAACTCAAAACTGTGCCCCCACAGGTAGAATAATTTTTGTCTGTTATCATTCAGGCCGTATTTAGCCCATAACTCGCGGAAATCAGCGCTTTGATGACAGGTCGGGGTCCAGTGCAAAAAATCCTCAGGTAATTCAAAATTAGGAACGCTGATACCCGCCCTGGAATATAATATTCCGGCTTTTCTTAATATGTTTTTTACTCTTTCATCATTAGTGTCCGCGCAGGGATAGGCCATACCGCGTACCGGACAGCCTGTAAGCTTTTCAAGATTACGGCGGTCTTCAACTACCTCAGAGAAGATAACAGCATCCGGACAACGCCAGAGGTGCGGGTGTTCCTGCGAATGTACCGCCACCTCGTGGCCTTTGAATACTTTCATCAGTTCTTTTTCATTGATAAAGTTCTTTTTATAATTTTTCGCCTCTGAAGCGCCGAAAATAATATTATTTATTTTTTTCCTGAAGACCTGTTTCCCGGTAAATTCAAATATACCGCTGTTTATATTCCAGGTGGCTTTAAGCCCGTACTTGTTCAGGAGCGCAGCCAGGCGGCGGTCATACCTGGTCCCGTCATCCCAGCTGGTAGTAAGAGCGCCTGCTTTGCCCCGCGGCCAGGAAAAAATAAGTCTGTTCATCAGATTTTCTCTCCGTACAAATTAAAACGGCAGGCAAATTTCTTGCCTGCCGTTATTAACCGCTCTTTTACTTTTTCTCGTCTTTCTTTTTTTCTTCTTTCTTGGGTTCTTTCTTTTCGGCAAGCTTTACGCTTATAACTTTATCGGCTTTAAGAGTAACTTCTACCATCGCGCCTTCCTTAACATCTTTTAAGGATTCAAGGATCTTCGCGTCAATAACAAAAGTTTTCTTATCTGCTTTTTTCTTTTTCCCAAGATCTACAACTATTTCTTTTTTCTCTTTATCTATGGAAACAAGCATTCCGACGGATTTAACAATGTCCTTGGTATCCGCGGCTTTATCACCTGCGGCTTTTTTATCCGCTTTATCCGCAGCAAATCCAACAGCAGCAAACGCAAACAAAACTACGAGAACTACAACTAACTTTTTCATTCTTTTTCTCCCTTTTTTGAATTTATTTTTTTAATAATAAGACCATAAATATCAGGACATTACAGGCGGAGCCCGTGTCCCAGACACAACATAGTAATTTGATCTGACAACTACAGAAGTCAAATATTTTTTAACAGCCAGCAGGATTAAGAATAAATTTGCCAGAATAGCCGTAAAAAATAAACAGCCGTTTAAATTCTGAAAGATCAAGGGGTCAATATTTACTGAACCTTCATTTTCATTGCTAAAAAAGAAGATCCTTACGCAAAGAGTAATATTCGTAAATACAAGACAAGAAACTATAACTGCTATAAAAAGCATTATGGCCTTGCAATCTACTTTTCTCATAACTAACGAGAAACATTATACCATAATTAAATAATAATTCAATATAAAATCTGCCAAACACCGGGCTATTCATGTTTTACCGACAAAGACCGTTCGATTCCCTTTATTATTAAATAGAAATACTCACCTGGTCATATCAGGTAAATACGGATAGCTAAGTCTTTTTCTCAGGATGCGGTTTTTTTTCCTTTTTTTTGAAATACTTTCGCGGATCCAGATATTCTTTATATTTTCTGATCACTTCTTCACCCACAAGAAAAGCGCCTATCCAGAACAATATTTCAGCAACAATGAAAACCGCAGAACCCAGTCCGACCTTAACGGTCCTTGAATAGGGAAGCAAAGGTATTCCCAGCAGTAACAAATATCTAAACGGGGAAATTATTAAAAATGCCACTCCGATCTTAAAAATCAGGGGTAATTTTGGTTTTTTTGTTTTATCCACTGTTTCCTCACTATTATTGACAATCCGGTTTTTTGTTTTGTTCCGGCTTGCCCGCCGGAACGCCAGCTTTGTCCGGTCTGGAAGCCCTTTCAGGCTCCGCTCTATTTTCTAATTTTAAAAGCATAGATCCCTCGCCTAATACTGCTCGGGATGATAAAAATATTTCAACTGCCTGCTCTCTCTTGAAAACAGGGATTCTTCGCTTAGTACCGCTCAGGATGATAAAAATATTTCAACTGCCTGCTCTCCCTTAAAAACAGGGATCCTTCGCTTAGTACCGCTCAGGATGATAAAAATATTTCAACTACTTGCTCTCTCTTGAAAACAGGGATCCTTCGCTTAGTACCGCTCAGGATGATAAAAATATATCAACTACTTGTTGAATATTTTTATCACTTTGTGATCCTTACAAAGACCTGTCTTGCTATAGTTTCATCTACCGCAAACTGGCTATTACCCAGTTTAAACAAGTAGGAAGGAAAATTTGAAAGCAGGCCGACCTCCATCCCCGGAAGCACACCCATGGCCATTATGGTCTGGAGTTTTGCCTGATCCCCGGCTTGAATGTAGGAGATCTTTCCCTTTTCTCCCGGCCTTAAAAGTGAAAGCGGGGAGATAACACGTGTATCCTTGATGCCTTTTTCTTTGCAGCACTTACCTTCCGGTATATTGGTGCCATGCGGGCAGGTAGTCGGGTGGCCAAGCAATCGGCAGATCTGCTCGTCTATCCCCCGGTGCAGTATATGTTCAAATTCACACGCGGACCTGTGAACACCCGCGCCTTTCATATCAAAAACATCGGTAAGCAGCCGTTCTGCCAACCGGTGGCGCCGCACCACATCCCGGGCTTCCACCTCACCGTCTTTTGTAAGTTTAAGATTTTCGCCCTGCAATACAACCAGGCCTTTTTTTAATAATTCTTTGACCTCGGCGTTATCCCCGGTTATTCCCAGATAAGAAGGCGTGACTGACTTTTTTTTCTTCTCAAAAATATTAATATAGAGGCCTTCCAGTATCTCTTCCGATTTATGCATTATCATGGACTTGCTCCTTTTTCGTATAGCTCAAAATCACAATACTATTTTAAATATATTCAAGGCCAGGTTTAAGATAAAACCTGTTCCAAAAGCGATTACCGTTACCACGCCTGTCAGGGCCATGGCCGTCCCGAGTTTTCTTTCTTTTATCATCATAATAAGCTGGGCAATACAGGGTAAAAAAAGGGTCATAACGACCACAGACACCAGCATCTGGTTGTGTGTCAGGAGGCCGATCCTGGACATATCATACAGCCCGGCGGCTCCATAATCTCTTCTAAAAAAACCCATAATGAAAACCGTGGCCGTGGAAAGAGGAAGGCCGAGCACGCTTAAAGGATAGAAGGATAATCTGATCGCCAGTTTTAGCAGCCCGGAATAATCGGCGAACCACATAAGCAGGCTGACCGCGAGAAAAACCGGCATTACCTCTTTTAAATACCATTCCATACGTGTATAGGTTTTCATGAAAAGGTTTGATAGTTTAGGAAGACGCAGTGGCGGCACCTCCATAAAAAATGAAGGTGCTTCCCCAGGCAATATCTTTGCCGAAAGGATACCCGCGGTGATAAAAACCGCATTAATTACGGCCAGCCAGATGAAAAGAATAACGGGTAAACCCGAAAGTATGGCCATGATGACCCCGAGCTGAGCCGAGCAGGGAATGGCCAGCGCTAAAAGCAGTGTCGCAATAAGCCGTTCCCGTTTTGTAGAGAGTGTCCTGGTTACCATGGTGGCCATTGTCCCGCAACCCAGGCCCAAAACCAGGGGAATTACCGCCCGGCCGGACAGGCCTATCTTTTTAAAAGCCCGGTCTATGAGCATGGCCAGGCGCGGCAAATAACCGGTGTCTTCAATTATCGCGAACACGAAGAAAAAGGTCCCGACAATGGGAAGTATGATAGCAAAAGCATACCGCATGCCCAGCGTCACGATCCCGTAGTCATTTATAAAGATATCCTGCACCGCTTTCCAGGGAAAAATATTTTCAATAAATTTCGCGGCAGGAGGGATCAACCACTCGCCAAATACCTTTTTTTCCATAAGATCTACCAGAAAACCCGCGCCGAACTTCCCGACAAATAAATACAGCCCGAAATAGAGCACTGCGGCAAGCAGAATATAACCTGAAAAAGTATTCATGGTAAGCCGGCTCAGTTTCTCGGTAAAATTACCGGCCGGTTTTTCTTTTTTTTCTTTTGCCTCTTCGACTATCCCGGTAGCGGACTGCTGGCGGGCCAAAGCGATAAGGTAACTCAACGGCTGCGCGTATTTTTCCCTCAATTTTTCTATTTTCGGTTCAAGTTCCTTAAATACGGTTTTTTTCTCTTTTTTCAGGGTATTAATTATCTCCGTGTCATCCTGCAATACCAGCAGAGCCCGGAGCCGGTCCAGCCCGGAGTCATTGATAAACTTTTCAATAGCAGGGTCATAGACGATCTTTAAAGTTGACGCTTCTAACGCGGCATAGCCGGTAATTTTTTCTCTTATGGCCGTAATACCTTTCCCCATCGTCCCGATAGAAGAAACTACGGGTATCCCCAGCTGTTCTTCCAGGAGTTTTATGTTAAGTTTAAGGCCCAGGCGGTCGGCCTCATCCATGATATTCAGTACAAGTATTACGGGCAGGCGGGCCTCTATAAGCTGGATCGTAAAAGGCAGCATTCTTTCTATGTTCTTTGTATCAATGACATGAATAACAAGGACCGGTTTTTCGGCTAAAATAATATTTCTGGAGACCCTTTCCTCCTCGGTAACAGGAACAAACGAATACATCCCGGGCGTATCAACAACTTCAAAATCTTCCCCGCCTGCTTTAGTCTTCCCGCGAAAAACCTCCACGGTCGTTCCGGGGTAGTTAGAGACCGTAGCGTAACTTCCGGTAAGCGCGTTGAAGATCACGCTCTTGCCGACATTGGGATTTCCCGCGATAATTATTTTTTTTATTTCACCCATCTTTCCGCCTTTTCTGTTTGCAGGCGGAACACAAACCGTAAATTTCCAGCTTATGCGCTCTTGGCGAGAAGCCGTATTTTTTTACAAGTTCCTTCTGTAATTTTTCTATCCGCTCATCTTTTGCTTCAATAAATTTTCCGCATTTTTCGCATATAAGATGATCGTGATGTTCGTACCCGAAGCTCTGCTCATATCTTGCTTTTTCCCGGCCTAATTTAATTTCATTAGCCAGCCCGCATTCACACATAACCTTCAGGGTCCTGTAAATGGTCGCTATGCCGATATTACCGGTTCTTTTCTCTAATTGCCCGTGCAATTCTTCGACAGTAATATGCTTTTTTGAAGACAGAAATTCCTCTATTATAAATTCCCTCTGTTTGGTATCTCTTAAGTTTTTTTCCCGTATATATTTATTATATATGGCTTTTACTTCAGAATGCTCCAAGCAGTCCCTCCGCAATTACTGATAATGATTATCAATACCATTATAAGAAATTTACCGCGGCTTGTCAATAAAAATACGCCCGGTTTTTAAAAAATAAATTACTGATACTGTTGACCGTTGGACCGGGAGAGCTTTTCGTTGACAAATTAATACCGGGCTGAATACTGGCGGGCTAAAAACGCTGCTTATTCAAATCTATAGCCGCAATTTCCTTCCGTTATCCACTCTTCTTTGGTTCTGGGATACTTTCTGCAATTAAGCGGCCTTACCGGATAGACGGTGCATACTGATTTTTTTAGAGCATTAAAGGCGAGAAAAGGACAAACATTGGGAAGTTTACAGCAGTCTCCGCAGGACAAGCAGGAGCCTTTACGGTTCCCGGCTACAGGCAGAACCGCTGTAAAAGTCCTTTTAATTTTTGCGCTCCAGGTATTCTTACCCGTCATTTTTCTCCAATTAAAAGCCCCGCGGTCTTTCAGGCGGGGCTTTTATAATTTACCTGTTATTTTTCGCCACGTATTTAATAAGGCCGCCGGCTTTTATCAATTCCTGCATGAACACAGGGTAAGGTGCTACCGCAAAGGTCTTTCCGGTAGTCTTATTCCTTATCTCGCCTTTCACGGTATCCACCTCAACAAGGTCCCCGCTGCTTATACCATCAACTGCTTTTGGATTTTCCAGTATCGGCAGGCCCATATTAAAAGAATTACGGTAGAATATTCTCGCAAAACTTTTGGCAATAACGCACGAGACGCCTGCTTCCTTAATGGCGATAGGCGCGTGTTCCCTGGAAGAACCGCAGCCGAAGTTCTTTTCCCCGACAATAATATCTCCGGGTTTCATCTTCTTCATAAAATCCTTATCAATGTCTTCCATGGTATGTTTGGCAAGTTCCTTAGGGTCAGAAGTATTAAGATATCTGGCCGGAATGATCTCATCAGTATTTACATCATCCCTGTATTTAAAAACTTTTCCGGTAAAAATCATAAACCCTCCATTTCCTTATGCTCCTCTCCCGAAACGGGAAGGATCAATTAATTGGTAATTACAGCTCTTCAGGAGACGCTATTCTTCCAAATATCGCGGTTGCGGCTGCTACCGCAGGATTCGCCAGGTACACTTCCGCTTTCGGTGAACCCATCCTGCCGACAAAATTCCTGTTTGTCGTTGCCAGCGCTCTTTCACCTGCAGCAAGTATTCCCATATGTCCGCCAAGGCAGGGACCGCAAGTCGGAGTTGAAACCGCCGCGCCACAGTCCACGAAGACCTCCATAAGGCCTTCTTTGATCATCTGCTTAAAGATAGCCTGGGTCGCGGGAATTATAAGGGTTCTTACATAGGGCGCAACCTTTTTTCCTTTCATCAACTTCGCGGCAATGCGCATATCCTCAATTCTTCCGTTGGTGCAGGAACCTATAACAACCTGGTCTATCCTGACTTTACCCACCTTACTGATAGGCCTCGTATTAGAAGGCAGATGGGGAAAGGCCACCATAGGTTCAAGTTTGGAAGCGTCATACTCCGTAACAGAAACATACTTCGCGTCTTTATCACTTGAATAAAACACCGGTTTCCGGATACTCCGGCCTTTCAAATATCTTTTTGTGATCTCATCCGGTTCGATTATTCCGTTCTTACCGCCTGCTTCTATAGCCATATTGCACATGGAAAGCCGGCTTTCCATGGAAAGAGACCTGATCGCCTCTCCGGTGAATTCCATAGAACGGTAAAGCGCCCCGTCAACCCCGATATCCCCGATTATTTTGAGAATAAGGTCCTTGCCTGAAACCCATTTAGAAAGTTTTCCTTCAAATACAAATTTCATCGCTTCCGGGACCTTAAGCCAGACCTTGCCGGAGATCATGGCCGCGGCCAGATCTGTAGAGCCGACACCGGTCGAAAAAGCACCAAGCGCCCCGTAAGTGCAGGTATGCGAATCCGCGCCGATAACGGCATCCCCGGAAGTCACGATGCCTTTTTCCGGAAGCAGCGCGTGCTCCACGCCGACTTCGCCAACCTCAAAATAAAACTTAAGTTTTTGTTCCCGGGAAAAATCACGGAGGATCTTGGACTGTTCCGCCGACATGATATCCTTGTTCGGCGTAAAATGGTCCGGCACCAGGACAACTTTATTCTTATCCCATACCTTCCCGGCACCCGAATTCCTGAATTCGCTTATCGCGATCGGGGCAGTTATATCATTGCCCAGCGCAATATCAAGCTTGGCCCAGATAAGATCTCCCGGCCGGACTTCTTTCTTCCCCGCGTGAGCCGCGAGTATTTTTTCAGTGATCGTCATTCCCATAATACTGCTCCTTTTGTATATTATTTATTGATACAAAATCTATTTCTACTATAAACCGTCAACAGCAAAACAAACATCTGTGTCATCTCTTTTTCCTATCTGTGCCATCAGCGGCCTTAGCCCGCTCCATCTTGGAAAGCGCGTCAAGATACGCCCTGGCGCTGGCTTCAATAACATCGGTAGAAAGGCCTCTCCCGTTAACTTCTACTTTGCCTTTTTTTATCCTGACGCTTACCTCTCCCTGGGCTTCCTTGCCTCCGGTTATCGCCCGGAGCTGATAATCCAGCAGGGTTACATCCTGTTTGACTATACTGTTAATGGCTTTATAGGTAGCATCCACCGGCCCGTCGCCTATCGCTGCCGCTTTAAAAGATACACCTTTTACCTTGACCTCTACCGTAGCCATGGGTGTTATTTTCATACCGGTGGCCACATAGATATCTTCAAGGATATAGGACGCGTCAAAACCTTTTTTGCCTTCTGTTTCCATAAGCGCCATTAAGTCTTCGTCAAAAACCTCTTTCTTTTTATCGGCAATGACCAGGAACTTGACATAGATGGCATTCAGTTCCTCCGCTGTTACCACAAACCCGAGCTCCAGCAGGCGGTGAGAAAGCGCATGACGGCCCGAACGGCTTGTCAGCACAAGTTCATGGCCTGTTATACCTATGGACTTCGGGGACATGATACCGAAGGTTGATTCTTTTTTAAGGATAGCATCCTGATGAATACCGGAAGCATGCGCGAAAGCATTCTGTCCCACGATAGCTTTGTTCGGCTGTACCGGTATCCCCGTGTAACGGGCAACAAGTTTACTGGCCCTGTAGATCTCTTCGGTCTTTATAGCGGTATCAAAATTATAAAGGTCTTTTCTTACCTTGAGGGCCATTACCACTTCTTCCAGAGCGGCATTTCCTGCTCTTTCTCCGAGCCCGTTGATCGTGCATTCTATCTGCCTTGCGCCGTTCATAACAGCGGAAAGCGAATTTGCCGTGGCCATGCCAAGATCATTATGGCAGTGAACCGAAATCACAGCTTTGTTTATATTCGGTACCGCATTCATAAGATCTTTGATGAGTTTTCCGTGTTCCGCCGGTTCGGAATAACCCACTGAGTCAGGAATGTTAATTGTTTTTGCTCCGGCCTTGATGGTCTCTTCCACTATCTTGCACAGGTAATCAAAATCCGTGCGCGTGGCATCCATCGCGGAATATTCCACGTCATCGCAATAGTTCCTCGCAAGCTTAACGGCTTCAATGGAGCGCCGCAAAACCTCTTCCCGGGTAGTATTGGTAATAAATTTCACGTGTATATCCGAAGTCCCGATAAAAGTATGTATCCTCGGGCGTTTTGCCGGTTTTAGCGCGTCCCGGCAGGCGTCAATATCTTTTTTTACCGCCCGTGCCAGCCCCGCAATTACCGGCCTTTTAAGAGCTTTGGAGATCTCTTTTACCGATTCCAGATCGCCGGGAGAAGAAAAAGGAAAACCCGCCTCAATAATATCCACGTTAAGTTTCTCCAGCTGTCTTGCTATCTCCAGTTTTTCAAATCTGGTAAGCGAAGCTCCGGGAACCTGCTCTCCATCCCTGAGTGTCGTGTCAAATATCATTATTCTGTCTTTCATAACTTTTCTCCTGTTTTGTTTTTATCCTGCTTTTACGAACCGAGTTTTTTGACTTTCTTTGGAAAATCCCTTCCTTTAATTTTTTTTAGTTTCAAGTAACCGTCATTGATCAGGCTTATTATTACATAGCCCAGGGTAACGGCAAAAAACATGGGTTCCGGCCTCAGAAAAAATACCAGAGCCGCCAAACCTGTCGAGACTATCACTATGAACGGCGCTTTCTCTTTATTAACATATTTTTTTAAAGAGATAAATTTAATATTGCTCACCATTAACAGAGCTATAACTATCATCAACCCGGGCAAAAAATAGGCATTGAACTTTGTTACCGTCACGTTATACCAGTTGATCATCGCCAGGCTGTTGGGATGCGGTATGGTCACGTAGTACCACTCTCCCCATTGCGCGAAGAGCACATAAGAAACCATCACTCCCGCTGCCGCAGGGGTGGGCAGTCCCGTAAAATTCTTTAGATCTTCTTTTTTCATGGCATTGAACCTGGCTAAACGGAAGGCCGCAAAGACCGCGTAAGCCGCCGCGATACCTATACCAATTTTTCCAAGCCGCCAGAGGACAGAAAGGTACAAGATCACCGCCGGCGCTATCCCGAACGAGGTAAGATCGGCAAGAGAATCCAGCTCCTTGCCGAACTGGCTATCCGTCCGGGTAAGCCTGGCAACTATCCCATCCAGCATATCAAAGATCATTGCACCCAGTATTAACCAGCTCGAAAGTATGAACGGGTTGATAAAGTCACTATAAAAAGTCAGTTTCAAGGCATCTGTTAAGGCTATCAATATAGCAAGGAAGCCGCAAATTAGATTACCGGTAGTCAGCAGATTGGGAATAATTGAAAATTTGTTTTTCATCTATTTTTTCAAGCCCTTTTCCGCAGGGTGCTTTTTTTCTGATACACTTTTGTGATATTTCCCGAGCAGAGTGGTCCCTCCGGTCACAATATCCCCTTCCTTCGCGGTAATATTGCAGGAAGAGGGAACAAAGAGTTCCACTCTCGAACCAAAAGTTATCATCCCGAACCGGTCCCCGGCAAGCAGTTCCTCGCCGGTTTCCACCCAGGCCACAGGCCTGTGAACCAGCACCCCGGCTATCTGCTTGACCACCGCGGTTATGTCTCCCTTTATTAAAATAATATTTTGTTTGTTTTTTGTCCCGGCGTTTTTATGGAACGCCGGTAAAAGGAGCCCTGGTAACACGGTAATATTAAGAACTTTGCCCGTTATCGGCATTCTTTGAATATGCACGTTAAACGCATTCAGAAAAATGCTTATTCTGATATAGCGGCCTTTTACACCGGGGGCATCGGAGACCTCTTCAATACCCACGATCTTTCCGTCGGCAGGACAGACAATATCCTGTTCTCCGGCTGTTATATTTCTTTCGGGATCACGGTAAAAATAATAGAGGAACATAAACAGTATTATTCCGACAGCATTAAGGATAAGCCCTATCCATTGCGTATCCCTCGGCCAGTAAAGATAATTGCCCAGAGCCAGCCCGCCAAACACGGCAAATACAAGCATTGCGGGAATGAACATTTCCTGCTTCGCCATTCCTTTATTTACCGGTTTTATTTTTTGCTTTATAATTTCCATTGTCCTCTTTTGTTACAGGGGGCGTTATAAACGCCCCCTTTTTTTCTTCTTTGGTTTTTCCTGAACAACCGGTTTTTATTTTTTAAGCCAGCTCATCATCCCTCTTAATTCTTTACCTACTTTTTCTATCAAGTGGACATTATCCTTCTTCATGAGCGCGTTGAACTGCGGCCGCCCTACCAGGTTCTCGGCTAACCAGCCCTTGGCAAACTTTCCGGTCTGAATTTCTTCAAGGATCTTTTTCATTTCCTTCTTGGTTTCATCATTCACAATACGGGGGCCTACGACCAGGTCGCCATACCTTGCGGTCGTCGAAACCCTGGCTCTCATGCCCTGGATCCCGTATTCATACATTAGATCGCAGATAAGTTTAAGTTCATGCAGGCATTCGAAATACGCAACTTCCGGCTGATAACCGGCTTCAACGAGAGTTTCAAAACCCGCTTTAACGAGCGCCGAAGCGCCGCCGCAAAGTACGGCCTGTTCGCCGAACAGATCGGTTTCGGTCTCTTCTTTGAAAGTAGTTTCAAGAACTCCGGCCCGGGTCGCCCCGATGGCCTTGGCATACGCAAGCGCGGTGTCTTTGGCTTTACCTGAAGCATCCTGATAGATAGCAATTAACGCGGGAACACCCCTGCCCGCTTCATACTGGGTCCGCACCAAAAAGCCGGGGCCTTTAGGGGCTATCATGATAACATCAATTTCTGCCGGCGGAAGAATCTGGTCAAAATGAATATTGAAGCCGTGAGAGAAAACCAGGGTCTTTCCTTTTTTCATATATTTGGCAATAGATTCTTTGTAGATCTTCGCCTGAAGGTCATCCTGGGTAAGTATTTGTATCAAATCGGCTTCTTTGGCTGCGTCTTCTACGGATACTATCTTAAATTTCTCTTTCTTTGCCAGTTCATACGCCGGAGTCCCTGCGAGTTCGCAAACAATAACATTTACTCCGCTGTCTCTCAGGTTTGCCGCCTGGGCATGGCCCTGGTTGCCAAAACCGATGATCGCCACTGTTTTGCCTTTCAAATTCTTTAGATCTGCGTCCTTCTCAATATAAATCTTTGCCATAATACTTCCTCCTTAAGGAATTTTCGAGCTATATTTGGTGAATTACTATATTATAACAAGAAACATGAGAAGTCAACGTGAAAAAAGTCCTGCTCCATTCATAACATTCAGGTACAGGGCTACGAACCTGCCTTACAAGCACTTGGAGACACTCTGGCATACTGGAACGGTAAAGGGGCGGCAGGTTTATTAACAAATATGGCGGAGAACTCCCTAAGTAGCTGATGTTTTACTATTGCTTTTTAAGCGGCGGGATCTCATAGGTTTCACAGGCAAACATGGAACTTTTAAAACAAGCGTTTTTGGAACTCCGCAAAAAGGCAATTCATAGACAAGAACCCCAATAGCACCGCTCTTCTTGCAAATTTTTTGCTGTTAATAACCTGCATCTTCCCCCTAAAATGTTGTCCGGAAATTCCCCGGGCGGTCGCTTTCCGGGGCCCGCGCGTTCAGGTTTTTTTATTTTCTCAAACATCTCGGCAGGTTACCGAGTTTTCTATGATTTTTTATGCAATCACAGCAGATTCCGTGATTCTTGCAGGTTGTGTCCTTGCATGCACACTCTTTTTCATTCTCTTCTTTTTTACAGTCCATTACTAACCTCCTTGCGCAGAACTACTTTTTTCTGCCTACCACATAAAGTTCCGATCTTCCCCAGTAAGGCCCGACCAGGGCATTTCTGAGAGCATCTCTTAATTTCCATAATAGTTTTGGATAATCATATTTCTTTTCGACTATTTTTTCCACCTGAAAGCCGGCAGCCAGGAACATTTTATTCAGCACGCTCACAGGATACATTCTTACATGGGTGGTGTCTTCCCAGAAATCCCCCAGGACGTCCTTGATATTTTTCGGATCCGGGACGGCTACCAGGACAAAGCCGCCGGATTTCAGAGAAATAAAACACTTTTCCAGAAGCTCTTTCACCTGCGGCGGATGAAGATGTTCCACCAGATTACTTATCATAATTCCGTCATAGAGCTCATTCTTGCCTTCCAAAAACAACAGCGCATCCGCGCAAGCGACCTTAAGGCCTTTTTTTATACAGCTTTCTGCTACCTCTTTATTAATATCCACGCCGGCTGAAGGAATGCCCTGTTTTTTCATAAGCTCCAGAAAGGGCCCCGTCCCGCAGCCTATATCCAGCACATTCTTACAGCCCGTAAAGTACTGCGAAAAATACTCCAATCTTTCCATTTTTCATCTCCGGACCTGAAATTTAAATATATTTTCTTTTTTTTATTGCTGTTACTTTTCTATACTGCGCGTCTTCTCCGGGATAATCTTCGCGGAAATGACAGGCCCGGCTCTCTTTTCTTGCAAGAGCGCTTTCCACGATAATGGAAGCGACCGCGGCAATATTCCTGACTTCAAGAAAGTTCTTGGTTACCTTGTAATTCCAGTAATATTCTTTAATGTTTTTATTAAGCTCCGCAAGGACATTTTTTGCCGCGGTCAATCTTGCTTCGTTCCTTGAAATTCCGCAAAGCGACGTCATCGTGCGCCTCACCATATCCCAGTAATAACTTATAGTTGCCAGATCCTTTATCCTTGTAGCTCTTCCCGGCACCCAGAGCGGTATATCTTCAAACTCCGGAGTACCGTATTTAATGTAGTGTGAGGCCGCCAGCCGGCCATAAAGAATACACTCGGGAGCAGAATTACTCGCCAGGCGGGTCGCGCCATGAAGCCCCGTGTAAGAAGTTTCACCTATAACATAACAGCCGCTTATTTCAGTTTCACTGTGCCGCCCGGCAGAAACTCCCCCGTTGCTATAATGCTCCGCGTAAACAACAGGTATCGGTTCTTTTGAAATATCAATTCCCTTGCCCAGACAGAATTCATAGGAGTTTTTAAATTCTTTTATCAGTTTTTCCACTCCTACCTTTGTACAATCAAGCCAGACATTGTTCAAGCCCAGTCGCCGCATTTCTATATCCTCAGCTTTGGTTACGACATCCCTGGTGGATTGAGAACCCTGCCTGTCATATTTTTTAACAAAATCATCTTTGGCATTCTTATCAATTTTGATAAAAGCTCCGGCGCCCCTTAAAGCTTCGGTCAACAGAAAGCGCCTGGAAAATTCATTGGGTGCGGAAGGATCATAATAGACCGTGGGATGGAATTGAATAAACTCCATGTTGTTCAGGGTCATACCCGCGCGATAACACATGGCAAATCCGTCAGCGGTCGCAATATCCGGGTTGCTTGTATAAGTAAAAACCTTACCCAGCCCGCCGGTGCAGACAAATACGCTGCCGGCCGCCACAGTCTTAACCGCGCCGCTATCCGCGTCAAGGACATAAAAACCCAGGACCCGGTCCCGGCCGGAAAGAAGGCCGATTTTTTTCCTGGTAATAAGATCAAGAGCCATATAATTTTCGTGGACATTAATATTGCGGTGTTTTTTTGCCAGGCCGGTAAGTACGCCCATGACGGAAACTCCGGTAGTATCAGAGACATGAAATATTCTGTTCTTAGAATGCCCTCCCTCCATATGAAGTTCGCTGTCAAAATGCACGCCTTTTTTAACAAGCCAGCAGATAACATCGGAATAAAAATGCTCTACGCAATATTTTACGACCTCTCTGTCGTTTAAATACTTGCCGGCCTTTAAAGTATCCCTTACATGTAAAGAATGCGAATCACCTCCGGTTTCAGGAACCGCAGCCAGCCCGCCGGCGCAAAGATAACTGTTGCAATCCTGCTCCAGCCCGCCCTTAACGAAAAGGTCCACCTTCTTTCCGGCATCAGCCAGTTCAAGAGCCGCCGAAAGACCGGCAAAACCCCCGCCAATAACCGCGCATTCTGTCTTAAAAAGCCTTTCTTTCATTTTTCCTGATCCTTTTAATAATATAGAGGCTTTTTTTGCTTTATTTCGCATACTAACAACAACTTGCCTGAAAACATGATATTGTTGGCGGGCATATTCACTCCTGTCAAAACAAGATACAGGCATGCTTACGCCCGATTGTATCTTATAACATAAACATCACTGTAATCTCCATTGCATATTTTCCGGCAGGCCCGAGGCAATTTTTATGGATTTTCAAAAAAACTTGTGCTACAATCTTTTTCTACAAGTTTCCAGGTTGGCCTAAGCGTTGCCGGGTCGTTTAATGGTAGGACAACTGGCTCTGAACCAGTTTATGGAGGTCCGATTCCTTCCCCGGCAACCATTTTTCAAGATCCTGAATTACCGGTGAAACGGTCATTTAGTCCCCCTCGGATAAGCAAAATATACAAAAAGAAGCACTACAAACAACGCCAGCACAAACCCGGAAAAAAATCCCGCTTTCAGTGAGAGAAAGGTTATCACCGTACCCGCTATCAACGGTCCCGTAGAATGCCCGACATCCATAATAGAAGAAAGCGCGCCCATGGAAGCCCCCAGTTGTTCTTTTTTTGCCACATCCGCGACGTATGCGCTTGTGGCAACGGTCGAAAAAGACATGGCCAGTCCAAACAACATGCTTACCGTAAGAACTGAGGCAAAAGAAGTTACGAAGGGCAGCGCCGCTACGGAGAATCCGAGAATGCACAGGCCCAGCGCGATCTGAATACGTTTATCTATCTTATCCGCCAGTTTCCCAAAGAGTGGCTTGGTAAGCGCGATAGATAATATTTGAAGCGAAAAGATCAGGCCCACTATCTCCGGCCTGTAACCGGCGGTCTTCAGATAACCCGGCGCAAAGGTTTCAAATATGCCAAAAGAAAAATAGGTGGAGAGATCAACAAGCGCGGTTGCAAGTATCATTTTATTTCCGATAATATACTTGAAACTTATAAAAAATTCATTTAAAGCTATACTTTTTTTTACCGCGGTATCTCCTGTCTTCACTAAAAAAGCGCAGAGTACAACCGGTATGGAGATCAAAAATGCCGTGAAATAAACCGCCCTGTAGCTAAAGAGCTCGCCTTGTGCCGCGCAGAAAGCAATGATCGCGCCGCCCGCAAGCGGAGCCAGTGTCCTTCCTATCAAAGTTGCCGAAGAATAGATACCCAGTTTTTCACCCTTGTTGTTATCGTAGGCCTCAGCAATGATTGTAGAGGCAATAGGGCCTAAAATTGCCGTAGCCATGCCATGAAAGAACCGTACAGGAATAAGCCACCAGGCGTTCGTAATGAAAAGATACATTAACGGAGCCGAAAGGAAGATAAGAGCTGCTATGATAAGCATAAGCCTCTTTCCTATTTTATCTGAGAGAACTCCGACAGGGAACGAAAAAATAATACCCGCAAAAGGCGACACGGCCGAGATAAGGCCCAGCACCTGGTCCCCCGCTCCTAGAGATTTAACAAAGTAGGGCAGGACAGGATTTTTAGATATAGTAGTCGCAAATATTCCAAAAAACCCTATAAGTGAAATATAAAATATTATATTTTTACCTTTAGCCCGCACTTCTTCCATTACTGACCCCTTTTAGAGCAAGTTAATATAATTATATATTATTTAATGCGTATTTTCTATCTTCATATATTCAAACTTTGAAGCCGTTTACAGGCAAATATGGTTGCTTTCTTTTATTAAAATATGTATAATGATTTTGTATTGCTTTTTTGCTCCACAGACCTTCCGGCCTGAGACCAAGCGGAATCGCTGAATCCAAATGTTTATAAGGATCTCCTTTGAAGCTAAATACCATGCCAGAACTTAATATCGGTGGGCTTATTGCAAAAGTACCTGTAATACAGGGCGGAATGGGAGTCGCTATTTCCATGTCCGGCCTTGCTTCAGCCGTTGCTAACGCAGGCGGAATAGGCGTGCTGGCTACCGCGGGCATTGCCTTTAACAAAGCTGATCTTAAAGAAAATTTTGTTGAAGCAAACAATATCGCGCTGGCCGAAGAAATAAAAAAAACCCGGTCCCTTACCAAAGGGCTTATTGGCGTAAATATAATGTACGCGCTTACAAATTACGCCGAACTTTGCAAGACAGCGATAAAAGAAGGTATAGATTTTATTTTCTCGGGAGCCGGGCTCCCCTTGAATCTTCCTGAGTTTCTGAGCGGCAGCACTAAAACCAAGCTCGTACCTATCGTCTCCTCGGGCAGGGCGGCAAAAATAATAGGCAACACCTGGATAAAAAAATATAACTATGTACCAGATGCTTTTGTCCTCGAAGGGCCCAAAGCCGGCGGGCATCTCGGCTATAAACTGGAAAATCTCGAAAATCCGGATTTCACCCTGGAAAAACTTCTTCCCGACGTTCTTGTCGTAGCTGAAGAGCTGGGCAAAGCGCAGGGCAGGAAAATACCTGTGATCGCCGGCGGGGGCATCTATACCGGAGCAGATATTAAGAAGATCCTGGACCTTGGAGCCGGCGGAGTGCAAATGGCGACCCGTTTTGTAGCCACGGTAGAGTGCGACGCTTCGAACATTTTTAAAGATTCCTTTATTAAATGCAAAAAAGAAGACCTTGTGATAATTAAAAGCCCGGTGGGCATGCCCGGCAGAGCGATAAGAAATAACTTTATAAACGCTGTTGAACACGGGAAAAAAGAACCTTTTGAATGCCCCTATCACTGTATTATTACCTGTGATGTGGTCAACGCTCCTTATTGTATCGCGCTTGCTCTTTTAAACGCAAGAAAAGGCGAAATGGAACATGGTTTTGCTTTCGCCGGCAGTAACGCTTACAGGGTAACCGAGATAATACCGGTAAAGAAACTCATAGATTCTCTGGTGGAAGAGTATAACAACGCGTGAGCTGTTATTGCGAACAGTTCCCGCGGCTTTTTTGCCTGGTTTGACCCGCCGCACTTAATCTTTCTTGCAGAAGCCCGGATACTTCCCCTGATTAAAAAGCCTCTTTTTTATTCAGCGCGCTTGGGGGAATAAAGGATACACCGTATTTTTTGCAGAGCAGGTTGGAAGTTATCCTGGCAGATTCATAGATCGTCGGCAGCCCGCTTCCGGGATGGGTACCCCCACCGACAAGATAACAATTTTCAAGCTCCTCAAATTTATTCCTTGGCCGAAAATACAGCATCTGCGGGAGATTATGCGCAAGATTAAAAGTCGCCCCGTAATAAACATTATGCCTGTGCTCCCAGTCGTCCGGCGTGTAAACTATCTCTGTCTCTATGTTCTGCCTTAAATCCTTTAATTCTGTCCGCTTCTCAAGCATATCCAGGACTTTGTTTTTATAACTTTCTTTTATTTTTTGCCAGTCATTATTAGCGGACTTATTTGGACAGGGAACCAGTATATACAGCGCCGATTTTCCCTCCGGGGCCAGAGACGGGTCCGTGAGCGAGGCATTCTGAATATAAACGGACATATCCTCCGAAGGCGCGCCTTTCCTGAATATCTCTTCCACATTTTTCTTATAATCACCGGCAAAAACTATATTATGATGCGGTATATTATATTTTTTCTTTACTCCGAGATAGAGCATGAACGTCGAGCAGGAATATCTTTTCTTTTTAAGTTTTTCAACGGAATATTTTCGCAGCCCGGCGTTCTTTGCCAGAGCGGACATAGCGTAGGCAAAATCTGCGTTCACGATAACTTCATCCGCGGACATCTTACTCCCATCTTTGAGTTCTACTCCTTTTACTTTTTTCTTTTCGGTTATTAATTCCGCGACCTCTGTATTAAGCAGAAGTTCCCCGCCCAGTTCCTTGAACGCTTTCTCCATACCGGCCGAGATCTGATTAAGCCCCCCCATCACGTGGTAGATCCCGTATTCGTGTTCCACGTAAGGGATCATGGTAAAAGCCGCGGGGCATTCCCAGGGCGACATGCCGATATATTTTGCCTGAAAAGTAAAACTGATCTTCAGGTCAGCCTGTTTAAAATATGAAGACAGATTTTGCCAGAAGGTCTTATGCAGTTGAAGCGCGGGCAAAGCTTTTAAAAAAACAGGACGGAAAAAATGCCGGAATTTCGAATAATCTTTCTGGAGACAGGGGAACATTTTTTCATACCGGGCCTTCTCTGTCTTCATGAACCTTCCAAGCGCTTCTTCATTGCCGGGGAAGTTCTTTGAGATCTCTTTTTTCATGGCGTCAAAACCACTGCTGACCATTATCTCCCTGTCGACAAATTTCAAACGGTACATGGGTTCAAGCCTTTTTACTTTAATGTAGTCTTCGGCTTTTTTCCCTGCCTCCTCAAATATCTCCCTGAGAATATAATTCATCATCAAAAAAGTCGGGCCTATGTCAAAAGTATAGCCGTTCTCCCTTATGGACGCGTTCCTGCCGCCTGAAACGCTTTCTTTTTCCAAAATAGTGACCTTAAAGCCCCTTTTAGCAAGTATCATTCCGGCAGACAGGCCGCCCGGCCCCGCCCCTACAATAATTATTTTTTTTGGCTGCATTTTTTCTCCATGCGGGATTTATCAGGACCTGTAAGGCCTGTACTCTTCCGCCGTATTGTACATTGCGAGAATATTTTCAAGCGGCGCGTCCACCTGAATATAGGTATGCCCCGGGCCTAAAATATATCCGCCGTCTTTTCCCAGTATATCAATAAGCCGTTTTACTTCCTCACCCACTTTTTGGGAAGTATAGGTAGAAAGTACCCTTTGCAGGTCCACCCCGCCGTAAAAACAAATGTCTTTTCCAAAATCACGTTTCAAGCCTGCCGGTTCCATTCCGGCAGCTCTTACCTGCAGGGGTTCCAGAATATCCACGCCACATTCAATTATCTGAGGCAGAAAAGGCCTGACGCTGCCGCAGGTATGCAGCAGGAACTTTTTATTATGCTTATGAGCCAGCGCGGTAAATCTCTTCAAATAGGGGGCGACAAATTCCTTAAAGGTTTCCGGAGAAAAAAGCGGCGCCGTTTGCGAGCAGGTATCATCAGCCATGTAAATTATGTCAAGGCCCTCTCCGTTCTCTACCAGCATTTTTGTTAAAAAATATTCGCTTCTTTCCGCTATGGTATTTATTAGTTCATGCGCGTAAGCCTTCCTTATCGCCATATCAATCATAATATCTTCCATCCCTCTTACCTTTGTCGCTATGAAATAAGCACCCCAGGTAAAATGCCCGATCACCGCTCTGTCCGCCTGGGCTTTCGCCTGGACGGAAATTTCAGAAAAATCCAGAGAGTTATTCTTCGGCCAGTTGTGATCTTTGATATCAGAAATTTCATCTTTTCCCGCAAGCGGGCTGTAACAGAGCTCATCATAGGTGCCGCCGGAGTAATAAGCAACACGGGATTTACAGCCCCAGATATCAACGCTCTCTTTTTTACCCCCGGCAGGAACAGGGCTGCTCACGGCCCTGGGCCCGACAAGCCAGGTATCAACTTTTAGCCTGTCAAAAAGATCCTCTTTTTTGTCCGTTTTAAAATATTTATATAAAATATCATAAACTTCTTTTTGCGCGTCAAAAGTAACGGGTGTTTTATCACCGGTTCTGTGGTTGGCGGCACAAAGCACTCTTTCTTTTGAATTCATTTGCTTCTCCTTTTCAATGTTTCCGGTAATAATAAAACTCCACCGGAGGCGGTTTATCAAGATCAAATTCGTAGTTGAGGCTTGACTCGCGGCACTGGTAGGTACCTATAACGGTCAAAAACCCGCCGTTCCTATAGCCCCTATCGTAAAGCACAAAACAAACATGCGCCGGAGTATCCGGGCGCGGGGGGCGCTGCGCGGCAACAACTATCTGCGCTCTGCCGGCTATTTCATTGGCTTCATCCATGGATATCCTTTTCCAGTTAAGCGACCTTTTCATGTAAAGTATCATCTGGTCCGCACTTCCCGGCAGGTCTATATTGTACTGCCTGAGTACATCCTGGACAAAAAGATTGCACTGCCCGCGCGCATATTTTTTTATTGTTTCATTTGCCGATTGATTAAACTTTTCAAGGTCTATTAAATGTCCCGCCTCGGGCCGTTTCGCGTAACCGGAACTCCCGCATGCGGAAAACAGAAAAACGGCTGATAGCGCTACAATGAGCAGTGTAAACTCTTTATTTTTCAACACTTTACCGCCTTTTTTATCAGAGCAGCTGACATCTTATATTGTATACAAAAATAAGACTTTTTTCTATAACAAAACCTTTTGAACTTTTGCCTTATAAATGCTACTAATATATAGAGTAACCTGTTGGAAATTTTATTTTGGAGGCCTTTATGAAAAAAGTTGAAATAGCCGCGCTGCTGACAATATTATTTTTGACAACTTCTTTGGCAATTGCGGAAGGAACTATTACCGAACAGCAGAAACAGATCCCTGAAAATAAGGGCGTAATAATAATCGAGCTTCCTGAACAAAAAAAGAATGTTAATATCGCCCCCGGCAGTATTATGCCCCGGGATAAAGGCCTTATTCAGCCGGCTGAACAGAATGTTATCCTGAAGACAAACAGCCTGGATAATGAGCAAACGTTTCCAGCCAAACCGAAATATAATTTTGGAGGCAGGTATTATATACCCCTGGAGGGCTCATCTGACTGGATCGCCGAAAAAGTGAGAAATACTATTCAAGGTATTTCGTGGGATAGCTGCTGTGATGACCTTTTTATTAACAGGCCCGGTGATTCCTGGAATGACACCTCCAAGGTCTTTAATTTTCAATTCGCGACGGCGATCTCTTCGCTTGCTTTTATATATTTTAATAAGACGGATGGGAAAAAACTTGAAGACCGTGGAAAAGCTTTTTGTGCCACAGCCGTGCTCATGGCGCTCATTGAATGGTCTAACGCTTCTTCCTCAAAAAATCATTTTTGCGCCAAAAACCTTGGAGCAGGCCTGGCCGGAGCCGCCTGCGGAAGCTTTCTGGTGACTATCGGATCCGGTTTCTGACCTCTGTTCAGGTTAGGCCTGTTAGGCGTCACCCGGGCTTTTAAGCAGTTTTTCCGCGTTAATGTAGAAAATATTCCTTATATCTTCCTCTTTTTGCGCCGCGCCCAGTACCGCGCCGATATAGTTGTGATAGCTGAACCAGGGCATATCGGTACCGAAAAATATTTTTTTTGAGCCCGCTTCTTCGATGAATTTTTCCAGCGGCCCGCGTTCATCAAGTACCGCAGTAAGTTCAAGATAAACATTTTTAAACTTATTTGCGAGCCCGACCGCCTTCTCCCATTCCCCGTGGCAGGAGTGGCCCATAAGTATTTTTGCGTCAGGATATTTTTGAGCCACTTCTCCCACCAGTTCCGGGCCGTCAAAAACGCTCTTACCCCAGGTATGCAAAAGCACCGGAAGTTTTCTTTTATTGGCAAATTCCCAGGCCTTTTTATAACCGGCATCCGTAATAGGCCTTTTATGATAATCCGCCAGCATCTTTATTCCGGCATAAACATCATTTGCTTCATCAAAAGCAGCAAGGTCTTTTTCCGCAAGTTCCGGATAATTAGGATTTACACTGCAGTAGACTTTCAAGTACTCCGGGAATTTTCTGGCCTCCCGGATACTCAGCTGATTTCCGGCATTTGACATAAGGCAGCCGTGATGAGAAAAAACCAATTTTTTTACATTGGCCTGCTTCATGGCGTTTACCATTTTTTCGGCGCTGCTGGAGGGGAAATATATCCCGTAATGCGAACCCATATGCCCGTGCATATCGTACACCGGACAGTCCTTTACCATCCCGTATTTAAAGAAATCTTTTGCTAATTGCAGGCTCTTTTTCATAATTTCACCCCGGAAATTATTGTTTCCAGATTGCCGGAAGCCACCTTCATTTTATCCGCTGCGCTGATATTTGAATGCAAAAGATGCAGCATTGCCGCCTCCGGATATTTCTCCGGAAAACCGCTTCCAAATATCACCCTTTCCGCGCCGTATTTTTTTATGGCCATTTCAAAACTTCCCTCATGCAAAGAAAGCACGCCGGATTCAAGATAGACATTCCGGTATTTTTCAAGCAGGGGAAAGGTGTACCTGTCTACACCCCAGATACCGAGATCGGAAATAATACACAGCAATTCAGGGAATTCGTTCAGCAAACTGTAGATCATTTCCCAGGTCGAGCCGCCCTCGCGCATGGAAAGCACCAGGGGGATCTTTCTTTTTATCAACTCTTTGAAAAACTGCCCAAAAACAATACCTTTCAGCAGGAATCTGTGGTGGACCGGAAAGAGATTCAGGGCAAAGACCCTGTTTTTCTTCATACGGCCGAAGAAATCTTCTGTTATTATTTCTTCGGTTTGCGGCGGAAGTATCGTCCAGCAGCCAAAAAGCCGTTTACTCCCTTCCATTGTTTCAACAAGCATTTTATTCCCTTCTTCGGGAGAATATTCAAACTGGGACATATGATAGACCAGCGCTTTTTCTATACCCAGCTCATCCATTTTTTCCAGAAGTTCGGAAGCCTTTACAGCCGGCTTGTAACTTCCGAGCATCTGTGTTCCCAGATAGATATTGGCATCAAAGAATTTAATTTCCATAATTCTCCTGTTTTCCGCCGAAATTTTCCGTTAACCCGGGATCTTCACCCAGGCTCCTTTTTCCCCGGAGCTTTTAACGGCGGCTGCTATGAATTTCATTCCGGCCAGGCCGTCTCCGGCAGAAGGATGCGGATAGGCCTTTGGAATATTTTTCTCCCCTTTTGCTTTTCGCACCGTAAATTCCATGGTAAGATGCAGGTTTGCCAGTGCTTCAAGAAAATCCTCAAAATGGCCCGCGGGAAGCCGCAGATACGGTTTTATCGAAGCGGGGAAATAATCATAGCCGGCTCCGATCCAGTAAACCTTGTCTTCCCTGCCAAACTTTACTGTTAAACAACCGGAACGTTCCTGCGCCCACTCCAAAGAACCCTTAGTTCCGTATATCTTAAAACCATTATCATTCTTGTAGCCTATGGCTATCTGCGTGGCGGTAATGAGAGCCGTGGCTCCGTTGTTCATTTCGCAAATTGCGTTAAAATCATCGTCAAGCTTTCTTCCCTTTACAAAGGTATTAAGCCGCGCAGAAACCCGAACCGTTTCCAAACCGGTCACCCATCTCGCGGCCATATGCGCGTGGGTACCTATATCCCCGCCGCAGCAGGAAAGCCCCGCCCTTTCAGGGTCAACGCGCCACTCAGCCTGCTTTGCCCCGCTCTTCTCAATATTATCCGCGAGCCAGCCCTGATTGTACCAGCTCTCTATTTTTCTTACTTCACCGATCTCGCCGTTAATAACCATTTCCCGGGCCAGCATCATCATGGGATGTCCCGTATAGGTATGGGCAAGAATAAACGGCACCTTTTTTTTCTTAACTATACCGGCAAGTTCTACGGCTTCTTTAACAGTAAGCGTGACCGGTTTTTCACATAAGACCGGAATACCTTTTTCCAGGCAGGCTTTCGCGGGCGCGAAATGCGCATCATTGGTTGTCGTAATAACGATATAATCCAGTTCTTCACCTGAATTTACAAGTTCCATATAATCGCCGTAGCCGGTTATTCCCAGCTCAACAGCCGCCGCCAAAGAACTTTCCTTAGTTCTTCTTAGAGCCCCGGCAACAAGTTCTCTGGTACCGTCAAGATGCAGGGCGCGCCTGTGAACGCCGCCAAAAAAATTTTGAGGGCCGCCGCCTCCTATCATGCCGACTCTGAGCTTTTTCATCTACTCCCTCCTCAAAAAAATATACGCCAGAAAGATGCCTATTCTGTCATCCTCGAGTGCTTTTGTCGAGGCTCCAGTGTCTTTAGGCAGAAAGCTGTATCTTTCTTAATCATGCCAAAAGCGTTCATTCGCCTGGTTTTGGACGGATGAACGCATTATTTGGTTGTCAACAGTATAGCACTTGTTTTTTGTTTTTTAAAGGCTTTCCCCCGCCTTCCTGATAACTCTTATTTTATTCTCAATATCCTTTTCCTTCCATTCAGGGTTCACGCCCACTCTGACGGAACGCCTTAATATATCCAGCGTCTTCGGACACATAGTTTTGCTATACTTCATATTCAGCCCTTTATTGGCAGCAAAGAAATAAGGATTTGCAGCCCCGGTTACGCCTATGCGGTGCTCCAGGATCGGGCCCCAGTTTGAATATACATGTTTACCGGAATCAATGGGAAGCGTTCCCGCCACTCCCGGAGCTGATGCAAATTTCCTGGCAATTTTTTCGTTTTCAAATTGAAAATGAAGACCGGCGCCGGCTTCTCCCTGCCCGTCATTGCTCCTGACAAAATATATATTTTGGGCGGATGCAAGTTCTCCGGAAATCCTGTTCTTTATCTTTCTCAGGTCCTTAAGTATCCCCGGCAGCCTCTTAAGCTGTACCCGGAGCATAGCGCCCATTATTTCGCTGGCTCTGAATTGCATGCCGAGAAAAACCGGTATGCTTAATTTTTTCGCGAACGGCCTGAAGTTGGCTCCGCTGTCATGGTAGACCAGCGCTCTTTCGAAGACCTTTTTGCTGTCCGTAACCACCGCGCCCCCCTCCCCGCAGGTTATCGTCTTGAAGTAGTTAAAGCTGTAAGCTCCGGCATGCCCGATCTTTCCGACCTTGATACCGTTATAGGTCACTCCGCTGGCCTGGCAGGCGTCTTCAACTACGAAGAGTTTGTATTTATTCGCAAGTGCCATAAGTTTTCCCATATCGCAGGTAAGTCCTAAAAGATGCACCGGCATTATCGCTTTTGTTCTTTTTGATATCTTCTTTTCAACGTCAACCGGGTCAAGCATAAGGGAGTCATCCACTTCCGCAATTACCGGAATGGCTCCGACACAAAGAACCGCGGACGCGGAGGCCATGAAAGTATAGGCCGGGACGATAACTTCATCGCCGGGGCCTATTTCAAGCCCGGCAAGCGCGCAGATAAGCCCCGCAGTGCCTCCGCCTGACATAAGCAATGAATGCTTTGAACCTGTAAATTTCGACCATTCTTTTTCAAACTTGTCGCATTCTTGAAAACACCCGCTTTTGCCGTCCGCCATACGGAAATACTGCTTACTTTTTATGATCCTCTCTACCGCTTTTACTTCTTCTTTTCCGACCCTGTACATTTTAAGCCTCCTTAAACTGATGTAGGATAAGTTTATGTAAATGAAAGGGTTTTGTAAATGGAGAGAACTACTATCTTTTGTACTTTTCTACGATAGCAGGGAAAAACCGGCGGCCTTTCACTGCCGGGTCTTGAGTTTGTATTCTGAAGGAGTATAACCGGACAGGTCTTTGAATATTCTGCAAAAATAATACTGATCTTCATAGCCCACAAGCGAGGCTGTTTCTTTCATATTATATTTTCCGCTTTTTATGATCTCTTTGGCCTGGTCGATCCTGATCTTATTAATGAACCGGGAAAGGGATACTTTGTTGTATTTTTTAAAAATAGAGGAAAGATAATTTGGGGAAAGCATTATCAGCCGAGAAAGTTTGGCAACACTCAGATCTTTGTTGAAGTTCCCGGTAATATATTTTTCTATGGTTTCAATATCAAGGCGCTGGTAATCTTTCCCTGCTTTTTTCTCCAGCGAGAGAATGCTTTCAAGTGCCTGGTCCATTAACTTGAGTAACGCCAGCTTTATTTCTATCAGATCAATATTTTTCCTGCCTGCCTCATTCAATAAAATGTCCAGCTTTTCCTTCAATTCCCGGTTATATCTGATAAAAGGCAGATTGCTCGCGATATGATAACCCTTCGCTTTATCGTAGGTCGTTAAAAATATCCTTCTTTGATTCAGTCCGAACGAAAACCAGAGCATCTTATAAGGACAGTTTTTTGTGAAATAAGATTCATAATGGGGCATTTCGGGAGGATACAAATATAGATCGCCTTTAGCCGCGACATATTGCGCGTCTTTAATTCCTATAAGACAGGTTCCGTCAATAACACAGCTCATCTCGATATATTTATGCGAATGTTTTTCACAATAAGGATGCATCTTTTTCTTTTTATTAAATTTCAGGGCTCTTGTATTCGTATCATCGTAAATAAAATTACTTTTGTTTATATTGGAAATAGAGCCAAGAGCCCCGCCCAGCAGGGTCCCTATAAGTATTCTCTGCTGTTCCATTTTATTTTATTTTACTTGATAAGGTTTTCATAAACACCTGCTCCGGCATGTAAAAGAGCCATTATCAGGACAATTATTCCTATCACTTTATGAGTTTTGAGCGGTAGTTTTATCACATTCATACCCGCAAGGACATTTATACAAAACAGGGCTACCATAAGCGACCCGGCAATAAGCGCGGGGAGTGGAAACTGCATAACCCAGCCGGACACAGTATGTATGAGCGCCATAACAAGAATTATCAGAGCAATGACCTTATGCCCCCTGGCCTGTTTTCCCATTAACCCGCTGCCTACTATGTAAACAATTCCTAAGAACATTACTATCCCGAAACCCGCGATCATCCTGCCGGTCATCTGCATTTTTCCTCCTTTGATATTTAATACCCGGGTTTATTATAACATCAAACCATTTATAGCCGCAACCGGGAGTTATTGCCCCGCCCGGCCGAAAAACCTGCCGGAGGTTCACGTATTATTTATCAAATATTGAGCTATCAGGTTCCTCATACTGTCAGCGTTCCTGACGGCAAAACCCAGGTGGCAATTATTAAAATAGAGATAAAGGTCCTGAGAGCGACCCGCCATTTTTTTAATATCCGGCAGGAACGACCTTAATTCTTCTTCACTATAAAGATAATTGTACCGCTCTTCCAGCGGCGCGCTGAACCAGTTGGTATTCCTGCCGTGAAATCTAAGATAACCTGTTTTTGAAGTTACCTCGGGCATGTAGGGCATTAACTTTTCGAGTTTTGGTTCATCCACAGCGCAGAAACCAAGTTTATTAGCGCTTAAGAATTTCAGCATTTCCGGAGCCGCCCATTCTCTGTTACGAAATTCAATAACTAACGGGATACCGTGCAAAAGGTCACGGCATTTCAATATATATTCCCTGCTTTCCTCCCCGGGGTGAAAGAAATACGGAAATTGCAGGAGCACGCAGCCCAGCTGATTTTGAGCTATAAGAGGCGTAAGCGCCAGCGCAAATTTCCGCGTAACCTCATAAGCTTTCATTATCGAGGGTTTTGGACTTATCCTGGGGTCAAAAGGATCGTGGGTAGTTCCGCGGTTACCCTTTACCACAAAAATAAAATCCTTCGGGACCTTGGCTTGCATCGAAATAAAAGACTTCTCGGAAGGAAGCGCGTAGTAGGTAAAATTCAGTTCTACGGAATTAAATTTCAGTTCCCCTGCGTAAAATTCCAGCATTTCTGCGGCTTTAATGTCCCCGGGATAAACCGCGCCCTTCCAGTCAACAAAAGAAAAACCGGAAGTACCGAGCCTTAACGCCATTTTTCCCCTTTAGGAGCGTTGTTATTTTATATTCAAGGTCCAGGCCCTGCTTAAGGCCTGTGTTATTTTCTTCTCCAGGTCATGTTCGTTACTTCGGAGTTAATAAAAGTGAACTTTTTTGACCAGTCAGAGTGCTCGCCCTCAATGGATACGGTGCAATCCACGGAAAGCACGCCATTGCCGTCTTTCACGGTATTCCCGGTGACTTCCATGCTGATAGTATCTTCACCATAGGCCGATTTTAAATACTTAGCACACTTATCCAGCATTTGTTTTTCTTCCATAATAAACCTCCAAAGGAAAAATAAACCGGAGCCCGCTATTTGACCTGTATTTCCGTGCGCTTCTTAACTAAGCCGTACAAGATTTCCCCGACACTGAATATATTATTCTAGTAACCCCAGACAATAATTTTGTTATCTTCGCCTGCCGAAACCAGGCAATTTCCCGCGGGTGAAAAAGCTACAGCCAGTACACTTCCGGAATGCAGCTTTAAAGTGTCAAGTTTTCTTCCGGTATCTATGTCCCAAATATAAATTTTACCGTTATCCTTGGCGGTTGCAAATACTTTTCCGTCCGCCGAAAACCGCGCCGCGGTAACCGCCGAGTTTCCCGAAAAAACAACATATTTATTCTTGTAATTTTCCATGTCGGTAACGGCAATTCCGCCGTCCCTATATCCGGTCAGGATATAACGTCCGTTCGGGCTTATAGCCAGAGCGGTTGTGGAAATACCGGAATCTATCCCCTCGGCAAAAAACGGGCTGCCTTTTCCGGATCTCAGGTCCCATAAAACAAATATGTTGTTGCTTGTGGATGCGGCCAGATAAGGAGCTGTCCGCGAAAAAGCTATTCCGGTGATCTCAAAAGGCATTTCGAACTTCATTATTTTTATCCTGTCAGGGTATTCCCAGAACGACAAAGCTTTTTGCATGGAACCGGTCGCTATTATCCTTGAATTTCCGCTTACCGCAACTTTCAGAGCGCCGCAGAGATCAGCCGTGAAGCGCAGGGCACTTCCCGCACCTTCCTCATTCAGGGGAATGATAACGCCATGCTCGCTGTTATCACCGACAATAAAGGCACTGCTGTCAGGAACCGCCGCAGCGCTTTCTGCGCGGAATTCCAGTTCCAGCTCCTTAATAAGAGCCCATTCCGCGGTTCTCCATATTTTAACTTTATTATCCGCAGTGCTGGCAGCCAGAAGATATTTACCCTCCGCAGAAAAAGCGAGCTTCGCGTTCTTGACATCGGCAAGCACAGTTATGGCCTGCAATCTCCCGTCTTTTTTATAGAAGGGTTTTACGAGCTTTTTGTTAAAATGCTCAGTTTCTTTCAGCAGATGGTCGGCTACCGGCAAAATATTCAGTTTCTCGGCATTCTGTTTTTCAAGAATTCCTGAAAGTTTTCTATCCTTGCTATAGGCCGGCAGAACAACAAAACCGCCTTCCATTTTGTCCCATTCCTGTCCGGAAACTTTCAGCAAGACATCCTCATGCGAAAAATATATCTTCCCCAAAGAACCTTCAGCGGTTCCTTTGCCTTTGATCCCGACAACCCGGCTTTTTCCTGTATTCGCCACCCTGACCAAGTCATAGGTTTCGGGTATCTGTTCGTTGATAAGCCGGAGGGTCTCTGCCGATAAAGGGCCGTATCTCTCGACACTTTTCAGGCCGTTCTCGTTTGCCAGCCGCCTGATCTTATCAAGATCAGAATGCTTTATGGCCTGAATAAATTCCTCGGCGAACTGTCTTTCAAATCCCGGCAGCGCGGGCCTTGCAAAAAACCATATCCCCGCGGCAACAAGCGCGCAGGCAATAGAAATACCGATTATTCTGTAATGTTTTTTATCCTGCTCTTTTCTGAACTCATGCCGGGCCGCTTCTATTTCTTTTTCCACCTCTTTTTCGTCAACCGGCTTATTTTTTGCCTCCCATTTTGCAAAAACAAGCCCGCAATACTCACAGCAAGCGGTCTGAGTTTCGATCGGTTTTTTACAAGCAGGACACTCTTTCATCACTCTCTCCAGTTGAAGCTTGGAATTTGGATATCAGCCGTGCAGCAGAATATTTTTAATGTTTCCGGCTTTTTTTACCAGATAGTCAGGCCCGGCTTTTTTTAATTCCGCTTCTCCGGTATACCCGTAAGTAACGGCAATAGTTTTCAAACCGTTGTTTTTTGCGCTTTGTATGTCAGAAACCGCATCTCCTATATAGACCGAGTTATCCGGAGCAAGGCGTTCCTCATTTAAGAGAAAAGAGAGCATCTCTGTTTTATTCATCTTTTTGCCTTCCCGGCAATCCGGAGAGATAATAGCTTTAAAAACTTCAAGGTTGAGCTTTTTAAGTATCCGCCCGGTAGGCAGCAGGCGTTTATTTGTCACCAGATACGCTGGCATCCTGCAGGCCTGCAAATTTTTCAGCAGAGCTTCGACACCCGGATAGGTATAAGTGTTAGGATAGTCGGAATTATCATAATCTTCGCGAAAGTTCGTTGCAACTCTTATGAGAATTTCGGAGCTCGCTCCCGGTGTTATATTCCTCAGGCATTCCATTAAAGGAGGCCCGATATGCTTTTTTTCGGGTTTCGCATTGAAAATACCTTCTTTTTCATAGGCCCTTTTCATGCAAAGAAGCATATCCCGTATAGAATCAATTATCGTACCGTCAAGATCAAAAATAGCCGCAGAAAAAGCTGCCTTTTGCAAATTTGTTACCTCGCGTTAAGATATTAAGATTATATACTCAAAAGCCTATTCTTGCAAGAAGAAATTGGAACATGATGAAAATCATGTATTTTATTACAGAATAGATGTACCATTCATAAAGAAAGGAAAAAAGATCAAGGGAGGATGTAATGGACAAGAAACTCGCAAAAGAATTAAATCAGCAGATAAACGAAGAAATGGCTTCGGCGTATATCTACCAGGCAATGGCCGCCTGGCTGGAGAATAAGAATTATGAAGGTTTTGCCGGCTGGATGAAAGTACAGGCCAAGGAAGAGACCGCGCATGCCGATAAATTCTACAAATTTTTGCTGGACCGTGGAGAAAAAATAGAATTTCTGGCGATCGGCAAACCGGAAAATGATTTTGCCTCCGTGCTCGAGATCTTCGAGATAACCCTGAAACATGAGAAGTTCATAACCGGCAGGATAAATCTTCTGTCAGAGCTCGCGGAAAAAGTAAAAGACAGGCCGGCAGAAATAATGCTCCAGTGGTTCATTACCGAGCAGGTTGAAGAAGAGAAAAACCCTGCGGTAATGATAGAAAAATTGAAACTGATAAAAGAAGGTACCGGCGGTTTCTTCTATCTGGACAAAGAAGCGGGCAAAAGAGGAAAGTAAGCAGTTTACCGGAAACAACTTTACTTATAAAAAAATCCGCGTTCAAAAGAGCGCGGATTTTTTATTGCAGCATGGAATCTGTTCCATAGTTACCCGATTTAGGCCGTTCCGGCGAAGGCGGGTTTGCCGGTGACGCCTGATAAATCAGGCAACTGCAGCATTATAAACAAAATTCCGGGAACGCTTTTACAGTCTTATAGGCAGCAGTATAATAGGTATGCCCTGGTAATAGAATCTGCGCTGTATGGCAAACACCGTGTAGTTATGCAGCCAGCGGGTAAAAACTATCTCTTCCGGAAATACCAATTGTCCGCCAAAAAAGTTCGCATTGGGGTATTTTTTTAATATTTCCTGCGCTCCGTCAGAGATCTCCTGAACCACATCGACACCTATCAGGCAGAGGCCTTCGGCATAATGGCCCCGGCTCTGAATATAATTAACGTATTTATCTACATCAGATTTTACGTGTTCTTTTAACTTTTCCATAGCATCGGACCCTTTAAAAGCACCCGCATCCACAACTCCCACCTGTACTATTATGAAATTCTTATAAATGCCGGGAAAGATCCTGAAAATATTTAAAAGAGTATGGAGGCCGACCCCGTTAAAACCGGAAACGAGAACAACCGCAGTCTTGCCTCTCGAATTATATCTGGGCCTTTCCGCGTCACTGAGTTCCTTGATCGTCTCCGGCATTACCGAAAGCACAAGACTGTCAAGTCTTTTCAGGATGATCCCGGTCTTATTGTAATGATGCCGGATAGTTATGACGATAACAATTAAACCTCCGGTTATCAAGAGCGTGATCCAGCCGCCTTCGCCGAATTTAAGCCATATTACCGAGATAAGAATAAACAAAGTAAGAAAAAAGGCAATACCATTGATCGCAAGTTTTCTCTTCCATTTTTTTTCAACCTTTCTTTCTCTCCACCAATGAATAACCATACCCAGTTGTGAGAGAACAAAGGTGATAAAAACGTTTATTGAGTAAAGAACTACAAGATAACTGACCTTACCCTTGGTTACGATAAGAAGTATAATAGCCGCTATTCCCATAAGTAAAACGCCGTTTTGCGTTACTAACCGGTCACTTAATATCTGGAATTTTGTGGGGAGCCATTTATCGGCAGCCATATTGGACATTACTCTGGGCCCGTCGAGAAAGCCTGTCTGCGCCGCGACAAATAACAGCGCGGCCTCAGAAAGAAGAGTTATAAAAAGCAGTGCATTACCGAGTGTCCCTCCCCCGAATACTTTTTCAAAAAGCACGGCATTTAAGGTCAAGCCGCTGGTATTCCTTACCTCATACAGCAGATACGCAAACATTATTCCGAATACTATTAAGGCAAGAGAGATCGCCATGTATAACATGACCCGTTTCGCAGTCCTTATTTTTGGTTCCCGCAAAATTGACATACCGTTACTGACTGCTTCCAGTCCCGTATATGTCCCCGCGCCCAAACTGTAAGATTTCATCACTAAAAGTATCACGGCCAGCACGCCCATACTTGCAACTGAATCTTTTACATCCGCGACCGTATTTACGACTACCCCGCCAAGATTTCCGGCATGAGTTATTAAAATATAGAGTATTGCACCCACATGCATAAGCATAAACACAATAAAAATCGGAAGTAACACCTTGACCGACTCCTTGGCGCCTCTTAAATTAAGTACTATTAAGACAAATAAAGAGAAAACCGCGAACCAAAGAGTGTACTGCCCGTATGCAGGGAAGAAACTGAATAAAGCTTCCGCTCCTGCCGCCACGGAAAGAGTAATAGTAAGCACATAGTCTATTAAAAGCGCGGATCCGGAGATCATTCCAAGCGCGGGATTTAAAAGTTTTGTAGCAACGACATAACCGCCGCCGCCGTAAGGAAAAAGTTCTATTATCTGCGAGTAGGAAGCACTGATAACAAATATTGTTATCGCTGTGATGCAAGCAACAATAATGGACAGATAGGTATGGCTCCCGAGAGCGAAGAAGGCTTCTGCCGGGCCGTAACAGGATGAAGAAAGGCCGTCGGACCCGAGCCCTACCCATGCAAGTATGGCAGCAAGCGCAAGACTATGAAATATTCTCGAATCTTGAGGATCTTTCGCTTTGCCTATTACAACACGCCTTATTTTTGTTAACATTCCGTTATTATCTTCAGGATTATCCTGAGGTACCAATATTTTTGCCATTTTTTCCTTTTTATTTAGCAGGCGCTATCAGCCCGCCGGTTTTCTTTAAACCACGATTAATTATTTCCTTCTCCTCATAACAATGAGAGGCCTTCTAAAAGAATGCTTCTCATTATATATGGACAGGCAAGCGTTTTCAACACCTGAAACCGAGCCAAAATCCTTGCTTTTTAAGGACAATAATGATAGTATCTACCTGTTTGCAGCATATTTTACCAGGAAAGCGAGGAAATCAATATGTCCGAAATTTTCAGAAACGAGCAAATATTACAATATATTAAAGCTTTAGGCATAGTTCTGGGCTTTCTGGGAATAGGTTACATATTTGAAAAGATACTCCTCGGAAGACTGAAAAAACTCGCTAAAAAAACCACCTGGGAAGGTGATGATATCATTATTGAAGCACTGAATAAATGGTTGACCTATACTATCCTTTTGCTGGGGATCTATCTGGCCATACTTTACCTGCCTCTTTCGGAAAAGACAGAAAATAACATAACCCGGCTCCTGCTAGTCCTTGCGCTGTTCTTCGGTACCATAATCCTTTCAAAGATAGCGGTAGGCTTCGTCGGGCTTTACACAAAGAACGCTGACGGACAGACCCCCTCAACTTCAATTTTTTCAAATATTACAAAAGTTATTGTATTCGGCCTGGGCGGCCTCGTTATTTTACAATCCCTGGGTGTATCAATTACGCCGATATTGACCGCTTTAGGTGTAGGCGGTTTGGCGGTGGCTTTGGCGCTTCAGGATACACTTTCAAATCTTTTTTCCGGAGTTCAGGTCCTGGCCTCAGGGCAGATAAAACCCGGCAACTACATAAAGATCGGAAGCGGAGAAGAAGGTTATGTTATAGATATAACCTGGAGAAACACCACGCTAAAAGCCCTTCCAAATAACCTGATAGTTATTCCTAATTCCAAAATAGCCCAGTCGACCATTATAAACTTTGACGGGCCGACAAAAGAAATGGCTCTGGCTGTACCGTTTACCGTAGCTTACGGCACGGACCTGGAAAAAGTCAAAAAAGCCGTTTTGGAAACCGGCAGCTATGTAATGAAGAACATACCCGGCGGAGTTCCCGGACATGAAACCGTTCTGCGAATGACCGCGCTGGGTAACTATGGCCTGGAATTTACCGCGGCTTTAAAAGTCAAAGAATTCTCTGAACAGTACGCGATAAAACATGAATTTCTTGAACGGCTTTACCGGCGTTTCATGGAAGACGGAATAAAGATCCCTTATCCGACTCAAACAGTCCTGCTAGGTAAAGATTAACCAAAACTTACCGGACCGCTTTTGGCCATTTTTCCCGCAAAAACCTGTTTTGAATAAATTTTTTTTCATAGTATCCTTCAAAATTCCCCGGAAATTCCTCAAGAAGATAGAATCAGATGATATTAGAACTGTATTGCTTAATTTAGGCCGTTCCGGCGAAGGCAAGCTTTTTTGGCCTCATAAATGAGGCCACTACAAAAACTATCCAAGATGAGGAATTTCCGAAATTCCCGTTCTCTATTGACAGAATAGCACAAATGTGCTATTCTGTCAATGAAGAAAAATTTCAGACAAAAGGAAGGCACATGAATACGCTGTCAACAGCGCAAAAAAGAGTGCTTGATGCCGCAATAGCCTGGGTAAAAGAAAATAATCATCCTCCCACTCTCCGCGAGCTCTGCAGAAAATCCGGGCTTAGATCAACCTGGACCATACGTCATCACCTGAAAAAGCTTGAAGAAGCAGGCTGTCTTAAACTTAAAGAAGGGCTTTCCCGCGGGATATTTCTTTTGAAAAAAAATACGGGGATCCCTCTGCTGGGCAAGATCAGTGCCGGTAAGCCCATTGAATCTATTGAAAACATTGAAGATACTATAGATCTAAACAGCATGTTCTCAAATATTGACAACCTCTTTGCCTTGAAAATAAAAGGCGACAGCATGATCAATGCCGGTATCTTTGACGGTGATATTGTCTTTGTGAAGAAACAGGCGACCGCAGTGAACGGAGATATCGTAGCGGCTATAATAGGAGAGGAGGCGACTGTTAAAAGATTCAAGAAGACCGAAACCGGCGTGAAACTCCTCCCGGAAAACCCAAAATACGAACCGATAGTTTCAAAGAATATAAAAATAGCCGGCAAGGTTGTAGGCATCCTGAGAAGATACAAGTAAAGCAGGTACAGGATAAGAGGGCTGCTGTGTGAATATAACAATAATCGGACACCGCATAAAAGTTGGAGCGGTCTTTGAAGGCGAGCTGATCGAGCCAAAGTGGTTTAAATGGATGAGTAAAAAATATGATATAAAAAGTGTGGCCCTGCGCTGGAAGAGTTTTTCCGGGACGGCCATTATCACCAACTTCTCGGTAACTGACGGCAAGAATCTCTATGAGCTGAGCTTTAATCAAAAAACAATGGAATGGCTTCTGAATAAAATTGGTATTGAATAATACCGATTTTATTCAGGTTTATAACGTTTGTAAAGTTTTTAAGGTCTAATATAATTGAAAGATATTATTAAGCAGGGCTTGGAGGGTTTAAGATGAAAGTTAATACGTTCGAGGAGCTGGATATATACAAGAGGTCAAGACAATTGACGAAAGATATATATGGTTTGACCAAAAATAGGAGGTTTTCCAAGGATTACGGGCTCAAGGATCAGATACAAAGGTCCGCAGTATCGGTCATGTCTAATATAGCGGAAGGCTTTGAAAGAAAGTCCAATATTGAATTCGTTCGTTTTCTTTTTATTACTAAAGGTTCGTGCGCGGAAGTAAGAGCACAACTAACCGTAGCTTTAGACCAAGAATATACAAACAACACCATTTACGATAAACTTTATAATGATTGTAAGTGTATTAGCGCCATGACAAGCAGTCTTATAAAATATCTTTCAAAATCCATAAAATAATAGGACTAAAATGAGGGCCTGTAAACAGTCTTTATTTTTTAACCGGCTTTTACATTATCTCGCTCTGTCAATAAATATTGACAGAATTATATCCCTTCCTATCGAGAAAATGTTTCCTTACAAACATTACAAACCTTACAAACTTATGCAGGATATTATTTATGTCCATAAATAATATCCTGCATATCGATATGAACTCTTTTTTTGCCTCTGTCGAGCAGGCGGCAAATCCCTTCCTTAGAGGCAAACCTATTGCCGTGGCCGGCTGGGCGGACCCGGAAAAAAATTACGCCCGGACCATAGTCACCACCGCTTCTTATGAAGCCAGAGCCTATAAAGTAAAGACCGGCATGACAATACCGGAAGCCAAGCGGCTTTGCCCGCATATAATAATTGTAACCGCGGATCCGGACAAATACCTTGACGCTTCTTACAAAATACATGAAATACTCCTGCATTTTACCGACCTGGTGGAGATCTACTCTATAGACGAGTGTTTTCTCGATCTAAAAGGCGCGCAATTTACGACTAAAGAAGCAGCTTTGAAAATTAAAAAGGAAATAAGGGACAGGCTGGGGCTCACCTGTTCTATAGGAATTGCCTCCAATAAGCTGATCGCCAAGCTCGCAAGCGACATGAAAAAACCGGACGGGCTTACCGAGATCAATGAGGAGGATATACCTGCGCTCTTTTCGGGCTTGCAGGCCCGGGAGCTCTGGGGAATAGGGGAAAGAACTGCGGAACGGCTAGCCAAATACGGAATAAAAACCGCAAAACAGCTCGGGGAAGCGGATGAAGACCTGCTGAAACACGAGTTTGGCATCCTCGGCCCCAGGATGAAGCTTATGGGACTGGGCAAATACTTTGATCCAGTGGTCTCTTATTATAAACAGCGGGAGGTAAAGACTGTCGGGCACTCCCACACCTTTCCCGAGGACACCTATGATATAGATATAGTAAGGGCCTTTTTAAGAATGCTCGCCGAAAAAGTATCTACCCGCCTGCAGCGCTACAAACTAAAAGGCAGGGTTATTCATCTCTATGTAAGGTACGCCGACTTCACCGGTTTTGGCAGCCAGGCCACCCTCGACCAGCATACCGACAGCGGGCTGGAAATATTCCGGCAGGGTTTTGAAATATTTAAAGCTCTTCTGCCTCTCAAAAAAAAGGTCCGCCTCTTAGGCCTCAGCGTAGGCCAGCTTATAAAAGAAAACGGCCAGGAACTCCTTTTTGAAACAGCGGAAAAAGATAAAAAATTAAAAGAAACTCTCTTTCAGGTGAACGAAAAATACGGAGAATTCTCTTTAAAACCCGCAAGCGTAATAATGGCTGAAAAATTCGGGATCCGGGAAAGATGCGCTATGATAGGCAAATATTACTTTGATAAAAAACTAAAATGAGCAGGCCGGGATAAAACTACAGCTTCTTAGATACAGTTTTTTCTGAAAGCAGTCCCTGTATATATTCCTTGCTAATGATAATAAAGAATGCTACTATTACCGGATAAACACCAAAATCGCCGGGCCGCTAATAAAAGGATACTCATGGAATGGCTCTATATAGGTATAACAATACTGGGAATAACTACCGTTGCTTTCACCGCCAAGATCGCGAGCAGAAATAACATTACCGCGCTCGACCTTACGGCCACTCTTTTTGCGGCAAGCACTCTTATTTGTCTTGGAATACTGGCTGCCGGCCCCCTTCCGCCTGTAAACGGGAGAACCTTTCTTATAGCTTTTATCCCCGGAGCCTGCGGAGGGCTTGCAGTACTTTTTTTCAACTACGCCATCAGGCTCGGTCATTTTGGTTTTTCAAATACAATTTACAGGACCTCTTTTATTCTTCCAATAATCTTTTCCATTTTCTTGCTGGGAGAGCCGATAAACGGTATGGCGGAAACGGGGATCCTTCTTACCCTGCTGGCGATCTTCCTCATTTCCTATTCAAATGAATCATTTTCCGGGTTCAACTCCTCCGCGTTCAAGTGGTTTGTGCTGATACTGCTCTCTTTTTTCTTAAGCGGCGGGCCGAGGATAGGGCAAAAACTCGTGGCTTTTTATAAAGAGAGCACGGTGGTTTATCTTTTCCTGTCTTATTTGGCGGGGATACTGGTACTTCTCCCGGTTTACCTGAAAACAAGGTCTTTTTCAAAAAAATCCCTGCCTTACGGGATTATTGCCGCGCTCGGCAGTATTGCGGGAGTTTTCTGCACTATTTCCGCGTTAAGATCCCTTCCTTCCAGCGTGGTTTTTACCGTAACTCTCTCGGGCCCGATAATCCTGGGCCTTATCCTCTCCCTGGCAGTATTCAAAGAAAAAATTAAACCTCTGGGCTGGGCGGGGATCATCCTGGGACTTGCAGGAATATTCATAGTTTATCTTAAAAAGTGATTTTGCGGGGCCGGAAAAATATTTACAATATCACAGGAGAATTCTGTCAAGTTCCGCAAGGGCTTTCGGCGACAGCCGGGTGTAGTTCGGGATCTTATATCTGCACTTTTCCATATCGGTTATTACGATACTGCTATCAGCCTTGAACCTTACGTTTTCCCGGACATTCCTGAGATAGAATATTTTTTCTCCCCTGTCAGTGTAAACATCAAATTTGTGGAACCAGTACCTGGTCGTAATACTTTTGATATCTCTTATTTCCGGAACAAAGTACCTTAATTTCAGGTCTTCCCTGACATAGCGGCCCATATCTTTGGGCAGGTCTTTAAGATGTTTTATTATTCCTATTTCCGCATACTCGGAACCTTTTCTTATTACCGCGGACACATAATTCTCAAGGTCCGTGAAAGGAAAGAGTAATAGGAAATTTACCTTTCTGTAGGTTTTCCCATTTTGCGTGCTCAAAGTCAGTAAATTTTTCTGATCTTTCTCTATTTTTATTTTTTTGGGATCCAGTAGGGTCATATTTGTTGTCCTTTAAACCGCCTTCATTTTCGAAGCCTGCTCGGAAAATTCCTTCTGCATGATTATTAACCTGCTAAAGAGGCCTTTCTTTGCCATCAATTCTTTATGCGTCCCCATCTCAACTATCTTACCGTCCTTGATAACTATCAGCCGGTTACAGTTCCTTAAAGTTGAAAGCCGGTGGGCTATCGCTATGGTGGTCCTGTTTTTTGTAAGTTTTTCAAGGGCATCTTGTATCTTTTTTTCAGTTTGCACATCTACCGAGGAGGTAGCTTCATCAAGGATCAGCACTCTGGGGTTCCGGAGTATCGCTCTGGCTATGGACACCATCTGCTTTTCGCCGCCGGAAAGGTTGTTTCCCCTTTCCCCCACATCGGTATCATAGCCATCGGGTTTTTTTAAGATAAATTCATGCGCGTTGGCCGCGATCGAGGCCTCGATAACTTCTTCCCTGGTGGAGCCGGGCTTAGCGTAGGCAATATTCTCGTAGATGGTCCCGTTGAACAAAAAGGTCTCCTGCAGAACTATCCCAATCTGGCTTCTCAAGTCGGCAAGTTTTATGTTTTTGATCTCTTCCCCGTCAATACGTATCTCGCCCTTGTTCACGTCATAAAGGCGGCAGATAAGATTAACCATTGTGCTTTTTCCCGCGCCGCTTCTCCCCACAAGTCCGATCATTTCATTCGGCTTGATCTCAAGGGTCATGCGTTTGATCACCGGCTTGTATTTATTGTAACCGAAGGATACATTGTCAAATTCTATTCCGCCCCGGAGCTCTTTTACCTCTTTCGGTAACCCGGTATCCTTTATCTCCGGTTCGGTATCAACTATGTCAAATACCCTTTCTGCTGCGGACAGTGAGTTGGAGATCATCTCGACCATGCGGGTCAGGGTCCGTATGGGATTATAGAACATGGCGAGGTAACCGGTATACGCCACAATATCTCCGACAGACATTCTATTTTTTAAAATAAAATCACCGCCTATATACCAGACCAGGACGGACCCAAAGATAATGAATAAATGGAGTATCGGATGGTAAATACCCCACTGGCTGTTCATCTCAATACCGGCATCCCTGTATTCCCCGCTTCTTTTTTTAAATTTCTCTATTTCAACCTTTTCCTGGCCAAACGCCTTTATCACCCGTATACCGGAAACCGAATCGTTCACAAGTACGGAGAGCATCGCCCTTTTATGGTAAAACCTGTGAAAGTAGGTACGGACCTTGGGGAAGATCCACTTTAAAAATATTACGGTCGGAACTATAGGTATCAGGATATAAAGGGTCAGTTCCCAGCTTATAAAGATCAGGAGCGCGCCGACGCCAAAGAACATAATAACGCCTTCAAGCGTTATCGGGATAAAATCCACCAGGAACCTCTGGAGTTCACCGGTGTCCTGATTGACCCTGGAGAGGATGGCCCCCGTCTGGTTCTTATCAAAATACGACATCGAGAGTTCCTGGAGTTTTTCATAAACCGCGGCACGTACGTCATAGACGGTCTTGTACCCCAGAGACCCGGAAAGCCTTTCCAGGAAAAAGCCGCTGAAAAGCTGCTGGGCCGCGTAGGAAAGAAACAGGGCCAGAGAAGCCAGAAACAACCACTCCGATTTCGTAAACCTTTTTACGACTGCATCCGGCTTTAAGATATCATCTATGATCAGTTTGGTAAGATACGGCGCGACCAGGCCGAACAGTGACCCGACCGCCATAACCAGGATTATCATGACAATGGTAAAACTATATGGTTTGGCAAAACTCATTATCCGAAGAAGTGTCTTGGTTTTATCGGTGCATTTCGGACACTTTCCAAGGTCTTCGGGTATGGGCTGGTTACAGATCTCACAAACCGCTTTTGGTTTGAGCCTGCCTTTGGTTGCAACCTCACGTCCCTTTAAGATATTACCTATATCCTCTACCGCCTGATAAAATTCCGAGTTCTTGGCATTTGAATAAAGGATAATGCGGTAGATGAATTTACCCATATTGACTTCTAAGGCGCTGCTGCCGACCAGATCAACTATCTCAACCTCTTTGACCTCCTTTAATCTTACAGAGTGCAAGACCTGCCCGGTACCTGAAAAAACCAGCATATTTTTGTCTGTCACAATAAGCCATTCTTCGCCAAAAGAACCGTCATATTTTATATCCGTGTTTAAAGTTAGCAGTATTTTGCCATGACGCAATTCTTTTTTTATTTTTTCTCTGATATTTCCGGGTATTTTTTCATCTTCCATATATTCTGATTATACCTTTATACCGGTTGCCAATCAATAATATTGTTTTTCCAAGAAAACTCGTTGACAAAAACCTGACTTTTGCTTATACTAATCAAATATGGAGCACCTAGATAGATGAAAAACACTCCGGCAAATCCCAGGGCCTTGAGTTACGGCGAAGCAAAAATTATTCAAAAAAAATATATTTCGCATTTAAGCAGTATTATAGAAATATTAAGCCGGCTCTCCGCGGAAACCGAGCTTAAGGTGATCTGCCGGAAAGCTGTCTTTTTTGCAAAAAACCGCCTCGGCCTTGATAATATGGAAATTTCCCTTTCCGGCAGCCGCAATAAAAACAAGCTTTCATTCTTAGACTACAACAACAAAGCAGGCAAAAAAAGCCAAAATCTTTTTGACGGTAAGGATGTTCTGCGGATCCAAAAAATTCCCGCAAAAACAATCAAAGGTAAGGTAAAAAAGAACTGCTGGAAAATTTCAATTCCTATCAGAAGCAAAACAAAAGATCCTGCCGGCATTGCCGGTGTTATTTCTAATTTTTGTGAAAATAAACCGGATGCCTATACACTTTCTGTTCTGCGGCTCTACACCATGGGGATATACTATCTTATTCAAAAAGCAATGGCTTTTGACCGGATCCGTTCTTCCGATGCCCTGCATAAGAGGATCCTTAATGCCGTGGACTCCTCCATACTCGTCCTTACCCCGGAAATTAAACTGGCTTTTGCCAATGATTATTTTTCAAGAACAATGAAACAGCTGGGGTTACCGCCGCTTAAGGCCGGGGATTATTTCCTGAAGGAAAATCCCGAATACCGAAAAGCCTTTCCAAAAATACAGGGCTATTACAATAAGATCGTTAAAACAAAAAAGCCCTTCAACACTATTGATTCCTCTGCCGCCGGTAAAAAACTGACGCTCTATTATGAAGCAAAAAGGATCCCGGTCTTGAACCGGAAGAAAGAGCTCGAGCTCATTATAAATATTTCCAATAATATAACCTTTGAAAAGACAACTCTGAACAAGCTCCGGCAAACCGAGGACTTTCTGGAAAATGTCTTTAACAGCATTCAGGACGGAATATGCGTGCTGGATAAACATATGAATATTATCAAGGTTAATAAAGTAATGGAAAAATGGTACCCGGATTCCTTGCCCCTTATAGGAAAAAAATGCTTTAGGGCCTATCATTTCAGGGAAACTCCCTGCATCTTTTGCCCGACAAAAAAGACCCTGAAAACCGGTAAAACCTGTCATCAAATTGTTCAAAAAATGGGCAAATCAGGACAAGAAGGCTGGCTGGATCTTTTCGCCTATCCTTTAAAAAACCAAAAGACCGGAAAAATCGAGGGAGCAATCGAATATGTTAAAAACATTACTAAAGACAAGGCGGACGAAGAACAACTGATCGCGAGCGAGACAAAATATAAAGAACTTTGGAATAATGCTCCGGTCGCCTATCATACTTTAAGTCCGGAAGGTATTATTACCAGCGTCAATGAAACAGAATTAAAAATGCTGGGCTACTCTCTTAAAGACATGCTAGGTAAGCCTATCTTTAAGTTTATTGAACCCTCACAGAGAGAAGAAGCACGTCTCCGGTTCCTCAGAAAGATCTCAGGTAGGGAGACCGCTAAATCAGATAATCGTATCTATATTAGGAACGGAGGCGCGAAAATATTTGTCTCCGTGGAAGATGTACTGGAATATGACCGGAATCACGAGGTTGTAAGTGTCAGGACCACAATGATAGATGTGACTCGTCAGCGGCAGATAGAAAACGCGCTCCACCACAGTTTTTCCAAGTTGAAAAAAAATATGGATGACGCGATGCGGGTCATTGCCCGGCTGGTTGAAATGCGGGATCCTTATACAGCCGGCCATCAGATCCGGGTGGCTGAACTTGCCTGCGCCATCGCCAGAGAGCTGGGGCTTAATGAAGATACGGTTGAAAAGATCAGAATGGCAGGCGTGATGCATGATATAGGAAAAATTAACGTTCCTATTGAGATCCTGAGCAAGCCCGGGAAAATAAGCGAATCTGAAATGAATATTATCAAGATCCACCCATCCGTCGGCTATGAAATATTAAAAGAGATGGACTTTCCCTACCCTGTAGCGGAGGCAGTACTCCAGCATCACGAGCGTATGGACGGAGAAGGTTATCCAGGCAGGTTAAGGCCCAACAGGATACTTATGGAAGCCAGGATACTGATGGTGGCCGATGTTGTGGAAGCTATGTCTTCGCACAGGCCCTACAGGCCTTCGAAAGGCCTGAAGGAAGCCCTGAAAGAAATACAAAAAAATAAGAATAAACTTTATGATCCCAATGTCGCAAAGGCCTGCTTAAATGTTTTCAAGAAAACAAAATTTGTATTTTCTGAAAATTAACCCTACCCCTGAAATGGCATTTTTCAAAGGATTACCAGGAACTCAAAACTTGCTTTAACGTTTCATTGCCGGCGAAATAAATATTCTTATACCCTTTAATTCTTTTCCCTTGATCTTTTTTATTACTTCCCGCGCTTTTTCCAACGGTACCTCAAAAAAGGAGAACCGGTCATGCAGGCTGACCCGGAATATCTCCCCTGCTGAAATCCCTCCTTCTTTCTCGATAAATTTTACAAAATCAGGAGCCAGCAAGCCGTTTTCTTTGCCTATATTAATGAATAGTCTTACCCGTCCGGGGACCGCGCCGGTATTATTCAGATCATCTTCGTCCACATCCTCTTTCTCCGGGGCGCCGGCAGTCATCAGCTTTAACAGCGCGGCGGCTATATCCATGGCCGCGTAATCATCACTGACAATGGTTTCGGCAAGATCCATATAGTGGTCCAGCTTGCCTTCATCTATAGTTTTCTTTACTCTTTCTATAATCTGATTCCTTCTTATGTCTTCCAGGTCGCGCGTTGAGGGGATCTTTGCGCGATTTATTTTGGTCTTGGCATAACGCTGAATATCTTTTAATTTATAGATCTCATTACCTACTACAAAAGTATACGCTTTGCCGGTTTTTCCCGCCCTGCCTGTGCGCCCTATCCTGTGCACATAGGCATCCTCGTCCTGGGGAACATCGAAATTGAAGACCGCTTCCACATTTTCTATATCAAGGCCGCGCGCCGCGACATCCGTAGCCACAAGAATTTCTATGGCACCACGCCTGAATTTCCCCATGACCCGGTCCCTTGAAGCTTGTTTCAGGTCCCCGTGCAAACCTTCAACCGCATAGCCCCGGGCTTGAAGCGCGTCCACAATATCATCAACCTGGCGTTTCGTATTGCAAAAAACCAGAGAAAGCTTAATATTATTAAAATCTATAAGATTGGCAAGTACATCGAGTTTTCCGCTGGACCTTACATCGACATAGAACTGTTCTATGGCCGGTACGGTCAAGGTCTCGTGCGCGACCCTGATATGGACAGGGTCTTTCTGGAATTTTCTAGTAAGGTCCAAAAATGCTTTTGGCATAGTGGCGGAGAAGAACATGGTCTGCCTTTCCTTGGGTACCTTCTTGAGTATTTCGGTGATATCATCTACAAAACCCATATCCAGCATCCTGTCGGCTTCATCCAGCACCACCATTTTTACCTTGTCAAAACGGATAGATCCCCTGTTGATATGATCTATTATCCTGCCCGGGGTTCCGATAACGACCTGGACCCCCCGCTGGAGAGCTGCCAGCTGCCTGCCGATAGGCTGCCCGCCATATACAGGGAGAGTAAAGATACCTCTTTTATATTTTATAAGCCGCTTCATTTCTTCCGCCACCTGTATCGCAAGTTCCCGGGTCGGACACATGATCAGGGCCTGTATTTCTTTTTTCTTCGCGTCTATTTTTTCAAGGATAGGAATGCCAAAAGCCAGGGTCTTTCCTGTGCCTGTCTGGGCCTGCCCGTTCACGTCCTTGCCCTCAAGCAGGGGCGGTATTGTCGAGGTTTGTATCGGAGTAGTTTCTTCAAAACCCATATCCGATATGGCTTTCAATATATCGCCCGATATTTTCAGTTCTGTGAATTTTAAATTTTCCATATGCTCCTCTCTGATTGTTGTATCCCGTGATTAAATCTAAAGGCCTGTTGGATTTTTGCGGGATTTTCTTTATCTCTTATTGATGATACAGTAATAACCTGCCAAACTCAACATAAATGTTGCGTAACTATTTAAAACATATTATAATCAAGGCATGGAGCCGGGAGCCGGATATAATAGAAAAGCAGTTTTAGAAACTTTTCGCGTCATCTATGCCATTGAGATGGAAATCTCCCGCCTGTATTCAATTTTTGCCGCCCAGTTCCCTGAAGAAAACTCTTTCTGGAAAAAAACTTCAGCTGAAGAAGTTACCCATGCCGACAATATTAAAAGAATAATTATGCTTATTGCCGAAAACCAGCTAGAATATAAAATAGGCAAAGCTTTCAGCCATAAAGCAGCAATGCTTATCCTGGAAAATATAAAACTTTATGTAAGTGATGCAAACGAAAAGCTCCTTTCAAAAGCGGAGACCTTAATTATAGCGCGTGGCCTGGAAATTTCCCTGCTGGAAGCCGAATAC